>Ga0209166_10000015_pt1 | contig 283249 bp, 254 predicted proteins | sample Coa_R1_3_FD_187151 | JGI IMG/M metagenome (GOLD analysis project Ga0209166, IMG submission 187151) | Surface soil microbial communities from Centralia Pennsylvania, which are recovering from an underground coalmine fire - Coalmine... | ecosystem: Environmental > Terrestrial > Soil >...
ATCCATGAAGGCGCGGAAAGATCGGCAGCTGAGGTCGATGTAGCGTTCGCCGCGCTTGGCGAAGTACATCGGAACATCCAGCGCATAGTTGGCGTAGGTTTCAAAACCAAAGCCGTCCTGGAAGACGAAATCCAACATTCCGGTCCGATCAGGGTCGGTGTCGGTCCAAACGTTCGCCCGCGCGGAGAGGAAGCCCGAGGGTTTCGCCTCAACAAAGGGCGAGTTGGCGAAGAGCGCTGTGCAGATGGGCTGAAGCGCCAGACTGGTTCGAAATTTCGCGACCATGTCGGCTTCAGACGCAAAATCGAGATTGGCCTGGACCGTGCAGGTTCGAAACATCATGTCGAGGCCAAGCCCGCCGACCTTGGGCATGTACTCGCGCATGATCCGGTAGCGCCCTTTGGGCATCACCGGCACCTGGTCGCGGCGCCAAATGGGGCTAAACCCCAATCCCAGGAAACCGATGCCCAATTCGTCGGCCACCACTTTCACCTCGGCCAAGTGTTGGCCGGTTTCCTCACAAATGTCGTGGATCGTCTCGAGCGGCGCGCCGGAAAGTTCAAATTGACCGCCAGGCTCAAGGCTGACGTTGGCTTTACCGCGCTCCAGGGCGATGGCGTTGCCGGCCTCAAGAACCGGCTTCCACCCAAAGCGGGTCAAGCCGTCCAGAAGGGCTTTGATGCCATTGGGTTCATAGGCGATGGGATCGTGGGTCGCGAGGCGGAAGACAAACTTCTCGTGCTCGGCCCCCACGCGCCAATCCGCCTTGGGCTTTGAGCCCTTGTCGAACCACGCGACAAGATCCTCAAACGTGAGGGGACGATCGTCAGTGGCGACCTCGGCCATCGGTATCCTTCCCCCATTCCCGACCGCATTCCTGTCCAGCGGCCGTGCTCTTTACGTTGGGAGCTTAGGTGGGCGCAATCGCGACAAGCTCAAGGGGTCCAGTCGCCAAGAGCTGCTTGCCATAGCGTCAGGGCGCTGATCGCCGCGGTGTCGGCGCGAAGGATTCGAGGTCCAAGCGATGCCGCCGCAGCGTAGTCGAGCGCGCGCAATCTGTTGCGTTCGGCCGGCGAGAACCCTCCCTCGGGACCTATGAGGATCGCCCATGGCCCCTTGGGCTGCGCCGCCAGGACTTCCAGCACTGGCGCGGCCTCGCCCCCCTCGTCACAGAAGAGCAATCGTCTTTGCGGCTCCCAGTCCTTCAAGAGCTTGATGAGTTTTTCGGGCTCGCTGACCTGCGGGATATCAAGTCGTCCGGTCTGTTCGGCCGCTTCGGTGGCGATCGCAGCGAGGCGCGAAATGCGCGCGCGATCCGCGTTGGTGCGTTCGGTCAGGATCGGACGAATACGCCGCACGCCAAGTTCGGCCGCCTTTTCGACAATCGTCTCCAAGCGGCCGCGTTTCACCACCGCGACAAGAAGATCGAGATCGGGCCCGGGCGCCTGGGGCCTTTCCAGCGTTTGGGCTTCTAGGCCCACCGCACGCTTAGTTACGACCGTAACTCTCGATCGCCACTCGCCATGGCGGCCATTGAACAGGAGGACCTGGTCGCCGACGCTCTGACGCATCACCGAAGTCAGGTAGTGGCTCTGACCATGATCAAGCGCCAATTCGACGCCGGCGGCCAAATCGTGAGGAATGAACAGTCGGATCATCGCAGGCGTTGTAGCGCGCTGGACTTGATCGGGAATAGGGTTGCGAGATGGCGAAGGATGATCACCAAAGCGAACTTGAGCGCCGACAACTCGCACTTGTGCGTTGGCAGAAGCATGCAATGGAGAGCGACGAGAAGGTCCTGATTATCTTCGAGGGCCGCGACGCGGCGGGTAAGGACGGATCAATCCGGGTCGTCACGGAACACCTCTCGGTCCGTAAAACCTATGTCGTGGCCCTGCCGAAGCCCTCAGACCGCGAGCGCAGCCAGTGGCATTTTCAACGCTATGTGGATCGGTTGCCCGCCGCAGGAGAGACGGCGATCTTCAACCGCTCCTGGTACAATCGCGCCGGCGTCGAGCGCGTCATGGGTTTCTCCACGGCCAAGGAGCAAGAGATCTTCCTGCGCGACGTGCCGACCTTTGAAGCCATGCTGCTGGAAAATGGCCTGAAAATCGTAAAACTCTGGCTGGACGTCTCAAAGGATGAGCAGGCGAAACGCCTTGAAGAACGCCAAACCGATCCGCTTAAGGCCTTGAAGGCGTCCCCGCTCGATGCGGTCGCCCAAGAGAAATGGAAAGCCTATTCGAAGGCGCGTGACGAGATGCTGACCCGCACATCAACGCCGGCGGCCCCATGGTTCATCGTGCGGGCCGACCACAAGAAGAAAGCGCACCTGGCCATTATAAGCCATCTGGTCAATGCGCTGACGCCCAGGGCGATCGCCCGCCATATCCCCGACCCCGATCCCGACGTCCTATTCCCGTTCGACGTTTCCGCGATCAAGGACGGGCGGCTGGAACACTAGGAGTAAGCGCGATGGAGCAGATACGTCTAGTGTCCCGACGCAGTGATTATGACTCTTTGAGCGAGGGCGCGGGGTAGGATTTGGCCATCTTCACGCGGGCCTGATCTGTGGAGAACATCCAGTTGATGCGGGCGCCGCTTGCGGTGCGGCGGCGCTCCCAGGCCCGGACTTCTGTTTCAAGCTTGGCGCGACTATCGATGCGCTTATCAAGGCATTGGCGTCGGATGACGCCGATCTCGATCTCGACCATGTTGAGCCAGCTGGCGTGCTTGGGCGTGTAGTGGAACTCCAGACGCCGCAAGATCCGACGCGCCTCGGCGGCCGGGAAGGTCTGATAGATGGCTGAGGCTGTGTGGGTTGATAGGTTATCCATCACGACGCGGACCTTGTCGGCGTCGGGATAGTCGATATCGACCAGGTCGCGCATGCAGATGGCGAAGTCCTGGTTGGCGCGCCGGTCGGTGACCTTGACCTTGCGCCACGACCGGTTGGCGTCGACCATGACGAAGAGGTTGGCCGTGCCGTTCCGCTTGTACTCAGAATCATAGCGGTAGCGCTTTCCGGGCTTGGCGACGATGGGTACGCGGACCTCGCCGATGAGTTGGATCGGACTTTCGTCAAAGCAGACGACCGGTCGCTTGGGATCATGCGGTTCGGCATAGAGATCGAGCAGATCCTCCATGCGGGCGATGTATTCGCCGTCGATGTTGGCGATGCACCACATCTTCTTCCGCCAAGGCTTCAGATCGTTGTCGTCCAGCCGGCGGCGGACGGTCTCGCACGAGACGCTCGGGTGTTCGATCACTTCGACCAGGGCGTTGGCCAAGAGCTTCAAGGTCCAGCGGGCGCATCCTTGCGGCGGATCCGAACAGGCCAGCGCCACCAGCTGCACCTCCTCCTTGCCGCTCAGCTTGCGCGCCGCCCCCGGCCGCGGCTCTTCGCTAAGCGCCGCCTCCAGGCTGATTTCCACAAAGCGCTTCTTGGTGCGGTAGATGGTCGAGCCGCTGGTCTGCACCGCCGCGGCGATCGCCTCGTCGTTGACGCCGGCGTCGGCGGCCAGCAGGATCTGCATCCGCTTGAGGCGCCGCACCGGCAGCTTGCCTCCGCTCACCAAAACGCTGAGCGCGTCGCGTTCCGCTTGGCTGAGGTCGACCCGATACCGTACGTTCATTCCGAAAGCCTTTCCGTGGGGAAGGGCCTTGGGTGAATCGACAATGAATCAATTGCTTGACCGAGGATCTCCAACGGAACCAGCGCGGTTCACCGCCAAGCAGGGCCAGTACCTCGCCTTCATCTGGGCCTATTCGCAGATCAACCGCCGCGCTCCGGCCGAGGCCGACTTCGAGCGCTACTTCAAGGTCACCGCCCCGTCAGTTCACCAGATGCTCAAGACGCTCAACCAGCAGGGCCTCATCGACAAGCAGCCCGGCGTCGCGCGCAGTATCCAGCTGCGCGTCGCACCCCAGGAACTGCCCATTCTCGGCTTGGACCAACCTGTCATAATCACTGCGTCGGGACACTAGTGTCCCGACGCAGTGATTATGACTCTTTGAGCGAGGGCGCGGGGTAGGATTTGGCCATCTTCACGCGGGCCTGATCTGTGGAGAACATCCAGTTGATGCGGGCGCCGCTTGCGGTGCGGCGGCGCTCCCAGGCCCGGACTTCTGTTTCAAGCTTGGCGCGACTATCGATGCGCTTATCAAGGCATTGGCGTCGGATGACGCCGATCTCGATCTCGACCATGTTGAGCCAGCTGGCGTGCTTGGGCGTGTAGTGGAACTCCAGACGCCGCAAGATCCGACGCGCCTCGGCGGCCGGGAAGGTCTGATAGATGGCTGAGGCTGTGTGGGTTGATAGGTTATCCATCACGACGCGGACCTTGTCGGCGTCGGGATAGTCGATATCGACCAGGTCGCGCATGCAGATGGCGAAGTCCTGGTTGGCGCGCCGGTCGGTGACCTTGACCTTGCGCCACGACCGGTTGGCGTCGACCATGACGAAGAGGTTGGCCGTGCCGTTCCGCTTGTACTCAGAATCATAGCGGTAGCGCTTTCCGGGCTTGGCGACGATGGGTACGCGGACCTCGCCGATGAGTTGGATCGGACTTTCGTCAAAGCAGACGACCGGTCGCTTGGGATCATGCGGTTCGGCATAGAGATCGAGCAGATCCTCCATGCGGGCGATGTATTCGCCGTCGATGTTGGCGATGCACCACATCTTCTTCCGCCAAGGCTTCAGATCGTTGTCGTCCAGCCGGCGGCGGACGGTCTCGCACGAGACGCTCGGGTGTTCGATCACTTCGACCAGGGCGTTGGCCAAGAGCTTCAAGGTCCAGCGGGCGCATCCTTGCGGCGGATCCGAACAGGCCAGCGCCACCAGCTGCACCTCCTCCTTGCCGCTCAGCTTGCGCGCCGCCCCCGGCCGCGGCTCTTCGCTAAGCGCCGCCTCCAGGCTGATTTCCACAAAGCGCTTCTTGGTGCGGTAGATGGTCGAGCCGCTGGTCTGCACCGCCGCGGCGATCGCCTCGTCGTTGACGCCGGCGTCGGCGGCCAGCAGGATCTGCATCCGCTTGAGGCGCCGCACCGGCAGCTTGCCTCCGCTCACCAAAACGCTGAGCGCGTCGCGTTCCGCTTGGCTGAGGTCGACCCGATACCGTACGTTCATTCCGAAAGCCTTTCCGTGGGGAAGGGCCTTGGGTGAATCGACAATGAATCAATTGCTTGACCGAGGATCTCCAACGGAACCAGCGCGGTTCACCGCCAAGCAGGGCCAGTACCTCGCCTTCATCTGGGCCTATTCGCAGATCAACCGCCGCGCTCCGGCCGAGGCCGACTTCGAGCGCTACTTCAAGGTCACCGCCCCGTCAGTTCACCAGATGCTCAAGACGCTCAACCAGCAGGGCCTCATCGACAAGCAGCCCGGCGTCGCGCGCAGTATCCAGCTGCGCGTCGCACCCCAGGAACTGCCCATTCTCGGCTTGGACCAACCTGTCATAATCACTGCGTCGGGACACTAGGCGAGACCGGTCTAAAGGTTTCAAGGCTCTGCCTTGGCTGCATGACTTACGGATCTGCGAAATGGCGCAGCTGGGTTCTCGACCAAGAACAGTCCAAGCCGTTTTTTCAAAGCGCTATTGAGAAGGGCGTCACCTTCTTCGACACCGCCAACGTCTATTCAATCGGGGCGAGCGAGGAGGTCACCGGCCATTGGCTTGGCGAGTTCGCACGCCGTGAAGAAATCGTCGTCGCCACCAAGGTGAACGGTCCGATGGGAAAGGGACCGAATGAAAAGGGGCTAAGCCGAAAGGCGATCATGGCCCAGATCGACGCCAGCCTGAAACGTTTGGGTATGGACTATGTCGATCTCTACCAGATCCATCGCTTCGACTATGAAACCCCGATCGAAGAAACGCTGGAAGCGCTGAACGACGTCGTCAAAGCCGGCAAGGCCCGCTACATCGGCGCCTCCTCAATGTATGCATGGCAGTTCGCCCGCATGCTGGCCGCCAGCGACGCCAATGGCTGGTCGCGGTTCGTTTCGATGCAACCGCAATACAACCTCGTCTATCGAGAAGAAGAGCGCGAAATGCTGCCGCTATGCCAAGCCGAAGGCGTCGGGGTGATCCCCTGGTCGCCGCTCGCCCGAGGTTTCCTGGCTGGGGGGCGATCTGCGCCAAAGGAAGGAAACACCGAGCGCGCGCGCACCGACGAGTTTTCGCCGAGGCTCTACTACACAGAAGCCGATCATAAGGTTGTGGCCGCGGTTGAGGAGGTCGCCAAAGAACGCGGCCTCTCCAACATGCAGGTCGCACTGGCGTGGGTGTTGCGCAACAAGGCCATCACCGCACCGATCGTTGGGGCTTCCAAGCTGGGCCACATCGACGAAGCGGTCTCAGCCTTGGATGTTCGGCTAAGTGACGACGAGGTCAAAAAGCTGGAGGCCAGCTACGTTCCAAAACCCGTGTTAGATCACGTCTAATTCTTAATTTGTTCTTAACGATAAGGCGGTGAGCCTGCGCCGTTAACCATTCGAAGCGCCAGCGTTGTTCTTTATTTGTTCGATTGCTAGGCTGCCGGCCCGACTCAAATAAAGACGGATCCCGCCATGCCGAAGGACAGTTTGACCGCGGCTCAGGCGCGCCGAATTGCTTTGGCTGCCCAGGGCTTCGCAACGCCGCGGCCCCGGGGACCGGTCACCAAACGCCATCTCACCAGATTGATCCAGCAGCTGGGCGTCGTGCAGATCGATAGCGTCAACGTCGTCTCACGAACCCACTACCTGCCGGCATTTTCACGCCTTGGCGCCTATTCGCGAGATCTGCTGGAAGATCTCGCGTGGGGGAGACGACGTCCCTTCTTCGAATATTGGGCGCATGAAGCCTCGCTCGTACCGCTCTCCACCCAGCCCCTCCTGCGCTGGAGAATGCAGGACGCGCATGATGGCGTTGGTGTGTGGAGGGGGGTCGCACGCTTTCGACGCGAGCACGCTGATTTCGTCGAAAAGGTGCTTGAGACGGTTTCGGAGCGCGGAGCGCTATCGGCCTCCGAACTGGAAATGGGTCAGAAGGGCGAAGGAGGCTGGTGGGGTTGGAGCGACGCAAAGAGCGCCGTGGAGGGCCTATTCTGGACAGGTGAACTAACCACAGCGACCCGACGCGGCTCCTTCGAGCGCGTCTACAGCCTCCCTGAAAAAGTCCTGCCGCGCGCGATTTTGGAGGCGCCCACGCCGCAGCGGGAAGACGCCCACCGCGCACTCTATCGCATCGCTGCGCGGGCCATGGGCGTGGCCACCGCCAGAGATCTACGCGACTACTTCCGCATGCCCGTCGAAGGCGCCAAGGCCCGGATCGCGGAGCTGGTTGAAGACGGCTCACTGAAGCCGGTCTTGGTGAAGGGATGGCGCGAACAGGCCTATATGGATCCCGCCGCCAAGCGACCGCGCCGCATAGACGCCCAGTCGCTCTTGTCGCCCTTTGATAACCTGATCTGGTTTCGAGAGCGCACGGAGCGGATCTTCGGGGTCCGCTACCGGATCGAAATCTACACGCCCGCCCACCGGCGCACCCACGGTTATTATGTCCTGCCCTTCCTCGAAGGCGAGGCGCTGACGGCTCGGGTGGACCTTAAGGCTGATCGCAAAGCGAGCGTATTGGTCGTCCAAGCCAGCCATGCCGAGCCGTGGGCGGGGGAGGCGACGCCGTGGCGCTTGGCGCAAGAGCTGAAGCTGATGTCCGGTTGGCTGGGGCTAAAGGGCGTAAGGATCGAGAAGCGGGGCGACCTGGCGGGGGCGTTGAGCGAAGCGCTTGCCTAAGCGGGCCCGTCGAGATCTAGAATATCGCGCGAACCCGCTTATTCCTTAGGCGATGGTCAGACCACGGCGGCGGGCCACAATGGACCGGTCGCAGGAGCCAGGATCTGTGTCGATAATTTTCGACCCATCGACTTGTCGTCCAACGCCCAGGATAGGTTGAAAAAGGCTCGACGGTAGTTACGTGCGCCGCGCTCCTGACACAGAGAAAAAGAGGGCCCATCTCGTGCCATACAAAGCTCTCGCGCCCTCTCGCCGCGCAGTGATCGTCCTGGGGACCGGTGCTGCTTTGGCGTCCGGCCTGCCCCCCGGCTCATTGGCCAAGCCTGTGGTTCAAACCCAAGTCATGGTCTTGGCCACCCTTCATGGGTTGCACAAGACGACTGCGACCTATGGCTACGACGAGCTCTACCGCGCGGTCGCCGCGTTCAGGCCGGACCGCGTCGGCGTGGAGATTCGACAGCAGGACCTCGGCCAGCCCAATGACTACCTGACCGCCAACTATCCGCTGGAGATGATCGAACTCGCCCATCGCTATGAGGGCAAGGTGTTCGGATTCGACTGGTTAGGGGACGACCTCGACGGCCGGCTCATCCCCAGCGACTGGAACACAACGCAAAGCCCCCTCAAGGCCATGGAGCGGGCGATCGACGACGATCCGGTGATGAAGACGCCGGCGCATTCGGCCGACGCCGCAGCAATGACCAAGGCGCGGGCCGAACAGGACGCCGTTCTAAGGAGCGCAACAGCAACCAGTCTGGGGGATGGTCGCTATGACGAGGCCTCGCGGCGCTACTACAAGGCATTCGAAGCGTTTACCGAACATACCCGCTACGCCGCCTTGTCTCGGTTCTATGAAGAGCGCGATCGGAAGCTTGCGCACAATATCGTGCGGGCCGCGAAGGCGTCTCCTGGCGCGCGTATCGCCGTCGCCTGCGGCGCTGATCACCATGGGCCAATCGTCATGGCGCTTCGAAGCGCTCGCATCTCACAGGTTTCGGTCACAGGAGCGGGCGGCGTTGATGGCGTCCGCGACCTCCCTGCCGAAGACGCCGGTGGATGAGCGTCCGTGAGCCTGGGGACGTCGGGAATCGCCTGGCGATCCGGGCGCTGTTCCATGACCGGTCTAGACCCGCCGTTAGATCCCTTCCTCGGTCACCGCATGCAGCCGCGCATAGGGGCCTCCGCTCTTCACCAGGTCTGAGTGTCGCCCCTCTTCGACGATGCGGCCGTCTTCAAAGACCAAAATGCGGTCAGCGCCGCGGATGGTCGAAAGACGGTGAGCGATGACTATGGTTGTTCGTCCAACCATCAATTCTTCCATCGCCCCTTGCACCTGACGTTCAGTCTCGACATCGAGCGAAGACGTCGCCTCATCCAGGACCAGGATCGGCGCGTCAGCCAGGAAGGCGCGCGCGATCGCCACCCTCTGACGCTCCCCGCCGGAGAGCTTGACGCCGCGCTCTCCAACCAAGGTCGCATAGCCTTCAGGGAGTTTGGAGATGAAGTCGTGGGCCCTGGCTCGCCGTGCAGCGAGCTCCACCTCGTCCTGCGTTGCATCCGGCCGTGCGTAGGCGATGTTCTCAGACAGCGCACGGTGGAAAAGCGCAGGATCTTGCGGAACCACAGCGATCGCGCGTCGAAGACTCGCCTGGCCGACCGTGGCGATGTCTTGGCCGTCGATGATGATCTGGCCGTCATCGATGTCATAAAGGCGTTGGATGAGCTTTACGAAGGTCGACTTGCCCGCGCCCGTTGGGCCGACCAGCGCCACGCGCTCACCCGGCGCAATACGAAGGGTGAAGTGGTCATAGAGCGGGCTTTGGGCGGACTTGTAGCGGAAGACGACGCGATCAAAGACGATCTCACCCAGGTCTGGGCGAAAGGACTTGGCGTTGGCCGCGTCCACGACCTGAGGGGTCATTGTCGCATAGCGCGCCACATCCTCAGCATCGTCCATTCCCTTCTGGGTCATGCGGATGTTGTCGCCGATGTTGCGCAGATAGCCGGTCATCAACATGAAAGAGGTTATGACGAAGGCCACGTCGCCGGGGCTCGCCTGCCCCTTGGACCAAAGGCGCACCAGCATTCCGGTCAGCCCTGCCTGCATGATCACCAGGATCAAACTGTGCAACAGCCAAATGTCGGTGAAACGGTTCCAGGTCCGGTTGGCGGCGCGCCGCCACATTTCGGTGACCTGAGCGATGCGGGCCTCTTCGCGCGTTTCGGCGCCAAAGCTCTTCACGGTGGGATTTGACGCGATCGAGTCCGAAAGCGCGCCGCCGATGCGGCTATCCAGCGCGACGGAGCGCAGGTTGAGCGGGCGCGCGAAGCGGTTGGTCAGGAAGATGTTTGAGCCAATGAAGAGTGTCACCATTAGGGTGGCGAAGAGGCCGACCATCGGCCATCGCCAGGCCATCATGGCGCAAAGCCCGATCAGCACGATGACAGCTGGGCCCAGGAACACCAGGGCGGCGTCTGAGACGCTGTCGTAACCCCACATCGCGCGGCTCAGCCTACGAACTGTCGCGCCCGCAAATGTATCGGCATGCCAGTCGGCGCTGAAGGACTGGACCCTTTTAAAGCCCTCGTCGGTCATCTCCTTCATGTTGGCTGACGCCAACGGGATCCAGAACCTTATCGATAGGTTGCGGATCATCGAGAACGCGAAATAGACGCCCACGAAGATGGCCCAGGCGCGCCATGCCAGCGCCAGGCGACCTGGCCCTGAGGTGACGGCGTCCACCAGCTTGCCCGCAGCCCACGGCGTGGCCAAATCGAAGGTGATCGCCAGCACCACAAAGACCATCGTGCCTGTCAGGAGCCAAGGCCGACGCAGCCAAAAGCGCGCGATGAAGGCCAGCACCTGGCTGTTCTTCAGCACGCGCTCGCGTTGATCGTCAGTGTCTTCGTAATGGTCGGTCATTGGAAATCCGAAGGTCTGGCCCTTGGCCTGCCGTGCAGCTCGCCGGGAGCGAGGCAGGCTGTGCGGTGGCGAGATTGGGCCCGGAAGGATCCCGAGCCCTGGGCGCGCGAAAAGGCTTCGAAAAAGCGACCGGACAGGTGCTTAGACGATGCGTTCCGTAGGCGTTAGAAGCGCGGCGGCGGCCCGACGCACACGAAAGGAGCGGTTGGTACGACCATTGTCATCTTGACCCTCCCTATCGCGTGGCTGAGATCGGGAAGGCTAGGCGCAGCGCCCCCCAGCGTCAACCGCACGAACGCGCTCAGTTCGGCTTTCGTGACGCGGTGACCCAGACGCCACAGGGGTGCTTCGCCAGCACGCGCCTCTTGCAAGCGCCGGCCGCCAGGTCGACTATCCCGGCGTTGCGACGTTGCGGGCCCTGTGCGCCCGCCCCTTGTGCGCAAAGGAGCAGACATGGCTCAAGCCGCCAAAGCCAGGCTTTGCGCCTCGTCGGATGCGACCGCATCCCTGATCCTGGATTTCCTTGGTTCGCTATGTTCGGGACCGCGACCTTATCGGGAGGTGATGGAGGCCTGGAGGACGTCTTGTCCCAGACTTACGGTTTGGGAGGACGCAATCGACCTTGGGTGGGTTCGCCGCGCCTGGATTGGAGGGGAGGCCCTCGTGGCTCTGACGCCGCGGGGCGCTCTGCGTCTGAAAGAAGCGGGCCGAGACGTCCAGGCTTGATCACGCTGGCATGCATCCAAGGCTCCCCCTAAAGGGGACCTCGCATGTCTCCGCTCACCCCTCCACTGCCTGACGCCCTACCCCGCAATTGGGTGGACCGATTTGCGCCCTTGGGCCTCAGGCCCTGGCTGAAAATCGGCCGGTTCGACAGGCCGACGGGGATCTGGCTTTTAATGTTGCCTGGCTGGCAAGGCATAGCCCTGGCCGACGCCATGGAGCACCGAGGCCCCAACCTTGGTCTCATGCTGCAGATGTTCCTGGGGGCGGCGCTTATGAGAGCCGCCGGTTGCGCCTATAACGACATCGTCGATCGCGACATCGACGCCAAGGTGGCTCGCACGGCGCTTCGACCAATTCCGGCCGGACAGATCAGCGTCACAAAGGCCTGGGTGTTCGTTCTGACCTGTTGCCTGGCGGCCTTCACAATTCTGATCCGCCTGCCTCCGAGCGCGGTGTTGCTGGGAGCCGCTTCGATTTTGCTGGTGGCGATCTATCCGTTCATGAAACGAATTACCTGGTGGCCCCAAGCCTGGCTGGGCCTGACGTTCAACTGGGGCGCGCTGCTGGGATTTGCAGCTGCGACCGGGGCCGGTCCGCAGTTCTGGCGCGGCATGGCGCCCTATGTGCTGGAAACTGGCGACACGCGTCTGCTGATGCGCGCTCTGGCCGACAGCGCCTTGGCGTGGCCGGCGGTGATCCTCTATGCGGCCGGCATATTCTGGACCTTGGGTTACGACACGATCTACGCCATCCAGGACCTGGAGGATGACGCGCTCGCCGGCGTCAAATCTTCGGCGCGGCGGCTCGGCGCGCAGGCTCCGTTGGCCATTTTGGGCTTTTACCTGGCGAGCCTGACGCTGCTGATCGGTGCGGGCGCTGCGGCGGGCCTTGGGCCGTTCTACTATATCCTCCTCATCGGCTACGGCGCGCACCTCTTCTCCCAGGCCCGTGCAGTTCGGGTGAACGATCCGGCCATGGCGTTGAATCTCTTCAGATCCAATGCCTGGGCGGGGCTGATCCTGACAGCAGCGATCGTCGCGGGCACTCGGGTCGGCGGGTTCCTTTGATCTCGAGCCGGCGGAAGGTTCCGCACCGTCATGCTGTTTTCTCTTAGCTTTTGGCGCTAGAATATCGCGATGAGCATAGCCTCGCGCGTTGACCCGAAAGCTTATTTCTCGCCCGACGAATGGGCGCCTCTAGCGCGTCGCTCCTCCTGGAAGGGCTTGGCGCTCCTAGCCCATGCCTGGGCGATTATCGGGCTGGCGATGGCCGTCGTCGTCATTTCGCCCTGGTGGTTGAAGCCGATCACCATTCCACTGGCCATTATGATCATCGGCGGTCGCCAGCTCGGCGTGGCCATTTTGATGCATGACGCGGCCCACGCAGCACTGCACCCGAACCTCAAGATCAATGACTGGGTAGGCGATCACCTCACGACAGGCGGTCTTCTCGATTATCGGAAATATCACCTTCAGCACCACAAATACGCCCAGCAGGAAGAGGACCCCGATCTGGTGCTCTCGGCGCCGTTTCCGATTACCCGGCTGTCGCTGCGGCGCAAGATCCTGCGCGACCTGACGGGGCAGACCTACTGGAAGCAACGCTGGTCGGGTCTCTTCAAACGGATCGTGCGCCGCAAGCCTGACGAGCCGCTCTGGCCGATCCTGAAAGACGCCATCTATGGGCGCCGTCGGTTCCTGACCGGTATGGCGGTGAGCTTGGCTATCACCGTCCCCCTGGGCCTTTGGTGGGTTTGGCCGGTGCTTTGGCTGGTTCCGCAAGCCACCTGGCTGCCGATGATCAGCCGACTACGGAACATCGCTGAGCATGCCTGCGTCGCCAAGGACGAGCCAGACCCGCTGCGCCATGCGCGCACAACGCACGCCAATTGGCTGGAACGCGCAGTGATCGCGCCTTACTTCGTCAACTATCACTGCGAGCACCACATGTTCATGCATGTGCCTTGCTACAACCTCCCCCGCGCCCATCGCATTTTGAAGGCCAAGCATGTCACGCCTCAGATGCTGACGGCTCCGAACTATTTCAACGTCCTGGCGCTCGCGAGCGCAAAAGCGGCCTGATCCAGTCCATATTCGAGCGGTTGACTCTTAAAATTACACGTGTACGTCATAGGACTTACATTCGTAAATTGGAGTGACGCCATGCGAACTTTCAATAGGCGCTTTTCCGGGTCCCTCGCCTTCCTGTCGGGCCTGGTTTTCGCAACGCCCCTGCTGGCCCAGGAAGCCAGCCAGCCGATAGCCACGCCCAACACCTTGGCCGCGCACCTGACGTTGGGGGGCGTATACGCTGACGCTTCGCTGATCATGAAGGCTGTGCTGTGGGGATTGACGCTCGCCATCTTCGCGGCGCTGGCGGTTTGGCTCACCCAGCTCGTCCGCCTGATCCAGGGCCGGTCGGATGGGGCTGAGCGGGCCTTGGCCTACCTGGCGGCGCAAAGCGCCGCAGCGCCGCTGTTCGGCGCCTTTGGCTTGAGCTACGCCGCACTCAACGGCTGCATCGGAATAGCAAACGTGCGGCCAAGCGCGAACCTTACGGTCCTGGCGCCCGGCCTGGCTGAGGCCTTTTTGTCGCTCGGACTTGGCCTCCTGGCCGCGGCGATCGCAACCGTCGGACAAGCACACCTGAAGGCCCGCTTGAGCCCAGGCTCCATGGCCCATGCTCCATCCACTTCGCCGCCCCCAATGGCGCGCGTCGCGGCCTGAACAGCCTTCGCCTACGGCGCGCCCATCTGCTTGGCTGTAAACAAGGCCTCCACCTCATCGGGCCGGGCGTTGTTGAAATCGAGCCGGATGCGGCCGTCGTCGGTGCGACTAACAACGACGGGGGCGCTTGAATTGGTCAGCATCCAGCCCTTCGGAAGCACCACGGCGTTGTTGGCGCGACCGAAGGTGCGATCAAAGACCAACTCATCGCCCACCAATTTGTAGCGACCGGGATCTGTGTAGGTTTCGCTCATCCGCAAGCGGATCGACTGACCAGCCTTCAGGGGCTTGAAGTTGAAGACCACGATCTCGGTTTCGGGTGTGACCTTGCCGATTTCAGGATCGTCTATTCCGGCCTTGGTGATCTCGGCGCCTTTCAGATGGACCGCAGCAATCGCCTCACCGGTATCGAGGTTTCGGGCGCTCGGGTTTGTCGCCACAGATCCGGTTCGAACGACATTGACATAGCGACTCTCCCCGACCCTTTCTTCGGTGTAGTCATGATAGAGATCAAAGGCGTGGGTCTCGGGCGGCTGCAGATAGTAGACGATATCGCGGGTCTGTTTCGCCCGTTCGCCGAACTTTCCCTTGACGCTTGAGGGCGCCGCCGACAGCGATCCGCGGGAGGCCCTGAGTTTCAAAGGCGCCTCGCCGGGGGTGATATTGAAGAAGCTGACACGAATACGGCCGTCGGCCTCCTGGGCCACCTGGGAGGGATAGTTGCAGCTTACCAGCACATATCCGGCCGGCAGGACCACGGCGTTCTTTTTGATGCCCAGGCCCCGATCGAAGACAATGTCGCCTCCCTCGAGGTGATAGCTCTTGGCGTCTTCATAGGTCTTTTCGATCAGGATGCGTCCCTCGCCGCCCTTGTCCGGGACGGGTCGGGCGAGTTCGACACGAATATAGTCGTAGCTCGGGTCGGCGTCTGGAAGGCCCGAGGTCTTGGCCTCCTGCCCGGTGACCACCTTGAAAGCCAACGCTCGGCCGGTCGCCAGGTCCGTGACCTTTTCATCCGATGCGATTGAGCCCTTGCGGATCGGGTTGAAGAACGCAGCTGCACCGGGCCGCACTGCGGTGATGTCATAGATAATCCGAAACTTCCCCGAGCCCGGTGCGAGGAGTTCATAGCGGGTATAGCCGTTGGCTTCCTGGGGCTGGCGTGGAGCCTGGGCGCGAGCAGCCCATCCTGCTGTCAGAAACAACGCCGCAATAAGGACGCCCAAGTTCTTCGGTGTCAGTTTCATCGTCAGTCAGCCTTCCCGATCATGAACTGTTCGAGCTTGCCGTCCGGATAGCCCCGCTCGACGACCGTCAGCACGCCCTTTTTCGTGGTGATTTTCCAAGTGCGCGTTAGAAGCCCGCCGCGCATCGCCTCACCGGTCTCTTCAATGAGCCTTGCAGCCCCAAAGCTCGAAAGACCGGCCTTCTGGTCAGCCAGGATTTGAGCGCTGAGGTGGGCGTTGCCGTCTTCAGTGAAGAGACTACGGTCCACCACGCCTGCCTGAAAATCCTGAAAGACCCGGCGCGCGCGCGCCTCGGCGGGTTGAGGGGGAAGGACCACGAAGGCGACCCGTTGAGCGACCGCATCAGGGCTTGCCCAGTCGTTGTTTGTAAAAGCGATGACCGCAAGCTTTTGCGTCGGCCACATAACATTCGCGGCCAGGAACCCTGAGCCGCCGCCGCCATGCTCAAGCACCAGGCGCCCGCGATCGTCACGGACGCCAAGGCCAAGGCTATAGTGACTGTTGCGGCCGTTGGTCAGAACGGTCGGCTGATAAAGCGCGTCATAGGACTGAGGTTTCAGGAGGGAGCGCGCCATCAGGCTGATGTCCCAACGCGCGAGCTCTTGGGGCGACATCGCCAATTCGCTCGCCGCAAACAACCAACCCTGCCCCTCCTTGGGCGCTGGGCGGATCGGGCCAGCTCCGGCGCGGGTGTAGGCGCCAGCATCGGCCGGCCCAAGCGCGGTCTGGTCGGCGTCGGTCACACCTTGCATCTTGAGCGGGGCGAAGATCTTGGCCCGCAAGAAATCTTGGAGGGATTGGCCGGCGACTTTCTCGACAATGGCGCCGGCGATGACGAAGCCCGTGTTCGAATACTGCCAGCTTGTTCCGGGAGGAAAATCGAGCGGCTTTTTTCCCCACTCATCCAGAATCGCCCGCACCGTCGTCGGATGGCTCATCTCGATGGTGACAAAGTCCTGGGGCCAATAGTCTCGATAGCCCGCCGTGTGGCTGAGGATCTGCCTGAGGCTGACCTCGTCGGCGCTGGCCAGTTCAGGGAAGAACTTCGACACCTTGTCGTCCAGGCTGAGCTTTCCCTCTTCCTGCAGCTTGAGCATCGCTGCGGCGGTAAATTCCTTGGAGACGCTATCGATGGCGTATCGGGTTTGCGGCGTGGCCTGCCGTCTTGGCGCAAGGCGCGCCATCCCATAGGCCTTCGCATAGACGACCTGGCCGTCACTGGCCACGGCGATAGAAACCGATGGCGCGCCGGTCTGGGCCACCCATTCACCGACGCTGGCGTCAATGTCGCGCTGCTGCTCAACGCTGAGGGGCGAGGCCATGGCTAAGGTCGGCAACCCAAGCGCCAGGACGCTCACAACAAAACCATGAACCATGAAACCCCACCTTGCGACAGGCAAGACTATGCGGCCAAAGAGGCGTGGTCGAGATCAAGATCCTGCAGGCTCGAACCCGGCCAGGCGCTTGGGCGCGGCGAGCCGCCAACTCGTCAGAAGTCGCGCCTCCACGTGGCCCCAATCGAAATCTTCCGCTGCGGGGTCTATGCCGATCCAGCCGGAGGCGCTGAGGTAGGGCAGCCAGCGATAGAGCCCAGGCGCTGCCTGGATCAGCAGATCCTGTTCGTCGCGGCCGATGGTCTTGACGCAAACCGCAGTGACCCCGTCGCCATGATGGTCGCGCCAAAAATAGGCGAACATCTTGCCCGCGACATCGAAGGCCGGCATGCCGTGAGACAGCCGTTCATGCGTTTGCGGCAGCGCCAGGCATGACCGGCGCAAGCGCTCAAAAGCCGCCTCAGGATTGCGGCTCGCCATGGGCCCTCAGACGGCCCCCGTGGCGATCAGGCTCTTGGCGCAGTCCAAGATCGTCTCCTCCAGAGGCCTCGGCTTCCACCCAAGCAGACTTTGGGCTTTCTGCGAGCTGAAATCGTGCCTGCGGCCAAGGCCAGGCGTCACCGCTCCCAGGTCCTTGTCGAAGAGCCCCGCCAGCCGGATCACGAAATCTGGGACCTTGCGGGTCGGAACCTTACTGGCGCCCTCTCCCAGGCGTTCACGCAGGAGGCCGGCCAGATCACCCATCCAGGCGAACGTCCCAGCTGCAATGAACCGCTCGTTGGCCGCCTTCGGGTCGGTCATAGCCCGGAAGTGAAGGTCTGCGACGTCGCGAACATCCACCACGTTGAAGCCCAGTCGCGGAAGGCCCGGTACGCGGCCAGAAAGCAGCCGCTCGACAACCTGCACGGACTGAGAGAAATCGTCGCTGGTCACCGGCCCAAGGACCAGCGCCGGATTGACCGTCGCCAGCGTCGTCTTGCCGCTTGAGGCCTTGATCATTTCCCAGGCGGCGCGCTCCGCCAAGGTCTTGGATTGTCCGTAGGCGCTGACCTTGGGGGCGGCTGGGTCGGTCCAGATGGTCTCGTCACTGACCCAGTCGCCTGCGACGGCCGCCTTGTTGGTCGCAGCCACCGAAGACGTCAGAACGACACGTTTGACGCCCGCCTTTATCGCTGCGCCCACCGCGCGCTTGGCGCCTTCACGCGCAGGAACAATGAGATCGTTGGGATCCTTGGGCTCGGCGACGGCTATCGGTGAGGCTACGTGCAAGACATAGTCGCAGCCATCGACGGCCTCGTCCCAGCCTGCATCGGCGGTCAGGTTCGCAGCATAGAAGGCCAACCTGTTTCCAGGATCCGTGATCTTTTCGAGCGAGGCGCGAACAGCAGCCTCCTTGGACAAATCTCGCACTGTCGTACGAACGACATAGCCCTTTTGTAAAAGGCCCGCGACGCACCAGCCGCCGATATAGCCGGACCCGCCTGTCACCAGCACCGTTTCGCCGCTCATTCGCCCGTTCCTCATGTTTACACTGCTAAGATAACGACAATGCTAGCCCAAGGAAACGACGGAATTCCGATGAAATCGGCGGGATATCCAAGTCTGCGCTGCAACTTCGTGCATCTCGCAGCACCGCGTTGCAACTGCCCGCCCCACTGGAACCCGGCTAGATTCTGACCATGAAAGCTCCTGGCGTTAATTCAGAAGAGGACGCAGCTGCGGGGTCCCGACCGAAGCTGCGGATAAGGAGCGCATCGTTGGACGCCGCCGCCGTCCATTATATGCAGGCGCGCCTTGGACGCGCGATCCGCCACCGCCGTCGGATATTGGACCTAACCCTGCAGGATCTCGCCGCGTCGTGCGGCGTGAGCTTCCAGCAGGTGCACAAATATGAATCCGGCCTCTGCAGCCTCTCGGCCTCCCAGCTCTGGGCCATCGCCCAGGCGCTGGAGGTGCCGGTCTCCTACTTCTATGAGTGCTTGAGGCCTTCCAAGCTGTGGCCCAATCCCGAGACCGCAATAGCTTGATCCCGCAGCGCGCGTCATCGGCCTCGTAGATTGTCGCCACCTGGCCTGGGGCCGACCTAACCCAGCAGGCCTCTTCGCTGAACGGGCCCTCCTGGTTTGGCCGCCCGCGTCTAGCGTTTTTGACTGGGGGCGAGGGTGTCCAGGTCGAAGGTGTCGCCCGCGCCTAGAAGATAATAGTGGCCGCCGTTTGGTTGTTCGGTTCCGTCGTGGATGAAGACGTGGCCTGCGCCTAGAACCTTGAAGCCGTCGTGCTTCACCTCGATGGCCGTGGACTGATCGATGCCGATGCCGAGCACGTCAGGGTGTTTGGCCACCACAGCGTCGAGGTCGCCCTCTCGGTGGCGCGCGGTGATGTGCTGGTCGACGGCGGCGCCGGTGATCAGACCGAAGCCTTGCTCGTAGCCTGGCGCCATGATGACGTCGTTGCCTGAGCGCGCCCCGCGCACCAGGTAGGAGGCCTGGATCGAAGCGCCGGCCGAGGTGCCGCCAGCTACGCCGCCACGCGCCAAGAGGTTATGGATCTCGGCCTCGGTCCTGGTGCCGAGGTAGCTGTCGACCAGGCGCCACTGGCGCCCTCCCACAAACCACACCGCCTTGGCGCGCCTCAACGGCGCAACGAAAGCCTCTGAGTCGGCCTCCTTGCGGTCGGTCGTGTGCAAGATGGTGAGGTTCGTGGCTCCCAGCGCTTTGAAGATCTTCAAACAGTCGCAATCGGCGCCATAGGTCGGCTTACCGTCCGCGGTCGGCACGACCACGATTTCGGCCTCCTTGCCGCCGGCCAGCTGGATGAAGCGGCCTATCACCTCCGCGCCCAGCTTGCCGCCACCTGCGATGATCAAGGTTCCATGCTCCGGCCCGCGGGCCACCGGCGCCATAGGTTTATCGGCGGCGATCGAGACGACAGGCGTGGCGACGAGAAAAGCGAGCGCTAGGGCAATGGCGTGCAGGCGGAAGATCATCGAGGCTCCCCGGAACATTGAAATGGAACTTGCGAAGCCCGCGAAAGGCTGTGCGCGCCGGACACCTCGGCTCATCGGTTCTTCCCAGCGATCACCAGACGCGAACGGACTTAAGTTCATTGGCCTCTAAGCATCAGTGCGCCGCCGGATGAGCGTTCTTCGCGATGAAGGCCGCCACGTCATCATGCAGGGCTTTTAACGAAGCCTCGTGGGCATAAACCATGTGGCCGGACTGATAGTAGTGGTAGGAAATGTTGGCCTGCAGGGCGTCGGGCATCTGCAGGTGATGCATCTCGTACCAGCCTTGGTAGAACGGCGTGGCCAGATCGTAGTAGCCGCCCAACAACATCACCTTCAGACTGGGGTTGTATTTCATAGCCGAGGCAAGGTCCGGCATCACGTTCAGCATTGCGCGCGGCGCACCGAAGCCCCGACCGGGCGGCACGTGGTTGTTGTTCCAGAAGCGGAAGACGTTGATGCTGGGTTTGAAGGATTTCCCCTCTCCATAGCCCAAGGTCTTGCGGGCATATTCATTGAAGCCCGAGACATAGGCGGAGGAGAGCGCAGCGGCCTGCGGGTCATAGGCGGCCTCCTTGGCGAGCGGGTCCATGTCTGGCCCCTGGAAGCGGGTGTCCAGGCGACCCGTCGTCATGCCAGAGCCGGCTTGCAGCTGCTTTTCGAACTCCCCGCCCGTGATGCGTAAATCGGCGCGCAGGACGTAGTCGGCGGGCAGGCCGGTGTACTTGGCGTACTGGGCCGCAATGGCTTGCTTCTTGGCCGGATCGAGCAGGGAGCCCTGTTGGAGGGCCAAGGCGTAGTCGCCGGTTGCAAAGGCCTCGACTTCTTTCAGGTATGTCTCCAGGTCAGCGGGCTTGTTCGGCACCAGATTGCGGAACCACGCCGTCGCCGCATAGGTCGGCATAGCCGTAATGTAGGCCTGATCGCTGCCGGGATTATTCTCTGCGCCATCGACGCTGAGCGCGAAATTCAGGATCTGGGAGAGCAGGATCACCCCGTTGAAGTCGACGCTTTCGCCAGTTTCCAGATTGTTGATGAGCACAGCCGAGCGCGGCGTGCCGTAGCTTTCGCCGAAGAGATATTTCGGCGAGTTCCACCGGCCGTATTGGGAAAGGAAATTGGTAATGAAGGAGGTGAAGGCCGCGGCGTCTTCATCGACGCCCCAGAAAGCCTTTTCCTTGTCCCGCCCGGCGATGCGCGAGAACCCCGCGCCTGGCGCATCGATGAACACCATGTCGCTGACATCCATCAACGATGAGTTGTTGTTGACCAGCGAATAGGGCGCAGCCGGAGTGTGGGCGCCGTTATCGACGGTCACGATCCGTTTTGGACCAAAGGCCCCAAGGTGGAGCCACATCGTCGAGGAGCCGGGGCCGCCATTATAGATAAAGGTGATCGGTCGATCGGCTGACGGCGCGCCCTTTTTGAAGTAGGCGGTGTAGAACATCGAAGCCTCAGCCTGCGGATTGGCGTTGCCGCCTTCCGAGCCCGGACCGGCCGGTTTGGCCGCGTCATCCCAACCGCGCGGATGGACGATGATGGTGCCCGCAACCGCATTATAGGCGATCACTTGTCCGCCGACCGTGACCGTACCTTCGGAGTGGACGGCCTCGGGCTTGAAAAGTCCGGTCGTATCAGCGTCGGGTTTTTTGGTGGCTGGGGCGGCTGGCGAGGGCGAGGCCTGCGCCTGGGCTGGTGGTTGAGCCAGCGCCAGGCTCGAAGCCAACGACATGGCGACACCCGCCAACAAGACGTTCCTCAGCACGACGAAATCCCCCGAATAAATGTGGCCGCAAGCTAGGCCGCGCAGGGCGGCTCTGACAACCAGAAGCGAAAGATCAGCGATATCCGGAAAAACATCACGCGGTTAGGGCTCGAACATCGCGTCAACAACCCGCGGCGCCCTCTTGCGCTTGGGGCGCTCCCACATGACGCCGGGGTATCCTTTGAGCGGGGTCAAGGGCTCGCCCAGGTAGATCCAGTCAGCCTGTTCGCCGAGGTTCATATGATAGCGCGGCTCGCGGCCCGTCCGGCCATTGAAAACCGCACGCGGAATGTTGACCATGTTCGGTGAGCGGGCCCGTTCGTAGATCATTGGGGTTCCGCACGCGGCGCAGAAACTGCGGGCTACGCCTTCCCGGACGTCTTCGAATTTGGTCAGATGTTCTGCGCCATCGAGAATGCGGAAACGCGATCGGTAGCTGCCGACGTAGGTGACATAGGCCGCGCCATGGGCCAGACGACTTCGCGCCGCATGATCGTGCCAGGCCCAACGCGCAGGCACATCGATTTCGATCTGCACTGCGCCGCAAAGACAGGCCCCGCTCGCTTGAACCGCGGAAGCCTTGAGCTTAGGTTCGCCCTTCGTCCGTTTCATCGGGCCCTCGAGCATTCTTCTCGATAAGATCGCCTGCGCAGCGCGCCTCATCAAGGACGCGGCGAGGCCTGAAACTTCGAATAGGTCTCCGTCGCAGACAGGATAACATGATCCTCGACGCCGTTCTCTCGCTCGACATTGGCTTGCGCGTAGGCGTCTGAAGTGACTGTCCTTAGGAAATCGGCGCGCGAGGGATAACGGACCAAGACGACATAATCCCAGCGCACATCTCCAAGATCGCCATAGGCAAGACCTTCTGGCTTTCCTCCCCAAAGGATGACGCCCCCGCAAGCCTTGAGCAGAGGCAGGAAGGCTTGGCTATATCGAACATAGGCGTCCCAGCCCGACCCATCGCCATCCTTCGATCGCTCCCTGAGCCGGACGAGGTTGATCATCACCACCGGACCGGTGTCTGCAAGGCCGCGGACCAGCTCTTCGTTCAAGGCTTTGGGCTTGGCGTCCACTCTATATCCTCGCAAAATCTGCAAGCCTGCCGGCGAGATCACCCGCGACATTTGAAAAAAGTATCCCGGTCTTTACCAGGCCGTTACCTGCAGGGTTCCATTCTCCCCTCACGCCTCTTTCCCCTAACAGGCGCACCTCAGTAAAGTCAGCCCCTGGTCCTGCCTCCTCCAAAACAGAACCAGGGGTGCTGGCTCGCCAGCTCCGCACCTGGGCAAGGCTCGCCGTTTGACGTCCAGCCCAGTCCGGCGCTCGGCGTTGCGCGAGCGCCCGCTTGAAGAACTTTCGCAAAGCGCCGCCTTGACCTAAGGCTCCGGCGCCGCGAGAGGGGCGAATGATCCCCTCCACCTTGCAAGGCCGCCGTGACTTCATTGTCGCCAACACACGCTTGCAGCGGCCTACCCACGTCGACGAAATCCAGCTTTATCTGGCCGATGAGATTACGCCGATCTGGAAGCTCACTGAAGAGGCTCTCGAGGAGATCGGTCTGCCGCCGCCATTTTGGGCTTTCGCCTGGGCCGGCGGCCAGGCCCTCGCCCGCTACGTGCTCGACAACCCCCAATGGGTCACGGCCAAGCGGGTCCTGGATTTTGCATCCGGCTCGGGGATCGTGGGGATCGCAGCCATGCTTGCCGGCGCGAAGGCCGTAACCTGCGCCGATATCGACCCCTACAGCCAAGCCGCGGTTTCCTTGAACGCCTCGGTGAACGGCGTCACCTGCGAGGTCCTGAGCGAAGACCTGCTTGAGGGCCCCTCGCCCAAGGTCGACGTCATTCTGGCCGGCGACATCTGCTACGAAAAGCCGCTTGCCGAGCGGGTCCTGGCCTGGCTTTCAGCGGCGCGCGCGGCTGGCGCCTTGGTTTTGATCGGGGATCCGGGCCGCAGCTATTTTCCGCGGTCAGGCCTGACAAGGCTGGCCGAGCACGAAGTCCCGACGTCGCGAGAGCTTGAGGACATGGCCGTCAAACGGACGGGCGTGTGGGCGATGCCGTGAACTCTATTCCACCGCTGATTGCGGCCCTGGTCCTCGGCTCCGCACTCCTCCACGCCACTTGGAATGTCTTGCTGAGAAGCGGCGCTGATCGGCTGTGGTCCATTACCGTCATGAGCATCGTCTCCGGCGGCGTCGGCGCGGTCGCGGTGTTCTTCCTACCGACGCCGGAAACGCCAAGCTGGGCTTTCGCCGCAACCTCGGGTCTGCTGCAGATCGGCTACTGCCTCTTCCTGGTCTGGGCCTACGAGAAGGGCGAGCTTGGCCAAGTCTACCCTATCGCGCGTGGCGCAGCCCCGCTCTTGGTGGCGCTGGGGGCGGCCATCTTTGCAGGTGAGCGGCTCTCGCCCCTATCGCTGGCCGGCCTGGCGCTGGTTTCCTGCGGCATCATTGGCCTCAGCTTGGGACGTAACCGGCTTCACGCCCAGGCGACGCTCCTGGCTGTCGCCAGCGGCGGCTTCATCGCAAGCTACATGGTCTGCGACGGCATCGGCGTCAGGCTCTCTGGCCATCCCGTCGCCTACTTCGCGTGGATGTCCATGGCCCAGGCCGCCCCCATGCCGTTCGCCTATTTCGCCCTTAGGCGGCGCTGGCCAGTGATCGGCCTCAATCGCGAAGCCGCCAAAGCCGTGGGGGGCGGCGCGATCTCAATTGTCGCCTATGGGGTCGTGGTCTGGTCGATGGCCGGCGCCGCCATGGCCAAGGTCTCAGGCCTTAGAGAGACCTCGATCCTATTTGCTGCGATCTTGGCCGCGCTCTTCCTGCGCGAACGCTTCACCTGGAGGCGTGGCGTTTGCGCGGGGTTGATTACGTTGGGCGCGCTGCTGCTCGCCAGCTAGGCCTCCAAGGCGTCGCTGCGGCGTCCGCTCTTCGAATAGAGGCTGGAAGGTCCGCCGGGGCGGCGCCAGTCCCAAGGCCAGCCGCGCCTCGACTTTCCGTGACCCACCGCCTAGGTATGCGAACAAAATAGGAACTTTGGAGCGTCCAGCCATGCGCGTAAACGGCAAAATTGACTATGTGGAGTTCCCCGCGGGCGACCTGGCGGCCACCAAGGCGTTCTACGCTCAGGCCTTTGGATGGACGTTCACTGACTACGGACCTGAGTACGCCGCCATGGATGAGGGACTGGACGGCGGCTTCCACGCCGACCAATCCGACCAGTCGAAAGCGCCGCTGGTCGTCCTTTTCGCCGACGATTTGGAGGCGATGGAGGCGAAGGTCCTGTCCGCTGGCGGCACGATCACGCGTCCGATCTTCAGCTTTCCGGGCGGACGTCGGTTCCACTTCAGAGATCCAAGCGGCAACGAGCTTGGGGTGTTCAGCGAAGTCTAGACGGCCGCTCGGCTGAGGCGCAAAGCGCCATGGGCCCGGCCCCCGGCGTGCGGGTTCGTGGCATAAGGCCCGCTTTCGGCTAGGCGCGGGCCTCCAACACCATGTTGAAGGGGCCTTCGGTCGCGCGTCGGACGCGACTGAAGCCGCCCTCTCGGATGACCTCGCTGAGCTTTGCTTCGCCGGCCTGGGCGCCCAGAGCCGCGCCTACCTCCTGGTCCAATGACGTAGGCACGCAGATCATGGTGGAGGCGTTGTAGTAGAGCCGCCCCACCGGGTTGAGGTTGTCGGCTGGGCGGTCGCCGGCGACCGGTTCAACGATCATCCACGTTCCGTCCTCCTTCAGGATCTGTCGCATGTGACGCGCGCACCCCCTGGGATCGCCCATGTCGTGCAGACAGTCGAAAGCGGTGATCAGATCAAAACCCCGATCGGGAATTTCTTTGACGCTTGCGGCCTCGAAACTGACGCGCTCCGAGAGCCCGTGGGCCTTTGCATGCCGCCGGGCTTCCTGCACCGAAGGTTCATGGAAGTCGAAGCCTGTAAACCGGCTCTTCGGGAACGCCTCGGCCATCAACAAGGTCGAAAACCCAACGCCGCAGCCGATATCGGCGACCTTGGCGCCGGCCTTCAACTTATCCTCCACCCCCTCCAAGGCCGGGAGCCAGTTCTGGACGATGTTGTTGACATAGCCCGGGCGGAAAAAGGCGCCTGTCGCACAGAAAAGACAGCCCGCTGAATCGCCCCAGCGCACGCCGGCGCCCGTTCGGAATGAGTGTTCAACCTTGGGTTCGCCTTCGATCATTGCAGCGGCAAGGTCAAACCCGCCGGCGAGGTAGACCGGGCTATCCTTATTTACGAAGACCATCGCCTGCTCTGGCGAGAGACTGAAGGTCTCATCATCAGCGTCGTATTCGATGTAGCCGTTAGCGGCCTGAGCGAGCGCCCATTCCCGGACATAGCGCTCAGACAAACCGCCCGCCCGCTTGGCGAGTTGGCCCGCGCTCGCAGCGCCTCCGCCATCGAGAGCCTCGAAAAGCCCCAGTCGAAAACCCAGCCGCGCGGTGGACACGCTGAACGCGCCTCCAAGGTCGCCAAGCATCTTGCCGACGAAGTCATTCAGTTTGTTCGTATCGAGCTGCGCCATCGCCGTTCTCCCAGCTGAACGATGGGCTACGCTCCTGCGAACGCCCTTTGGGCGCAAGTGACGTAACGGTGATCTGCGAAATCTGAACGGTCACGCTCCAGGCGCCTGGACCCTTCGGGGCGAACCTATTTTGAGCGTCGTGCGAACTTGGCGAACTTAGCCATTGGACGGCGGACGCACAGAGCGCCATCTTGGACAACTCGTTTGGTCCAGGATCACTCCATGCGCCGTCGCGCCTTTCTCGCCTCCGCTGTCGCCACCTTTGGGGCCTCGGCCGTTCTTGGCTCCTCGCGGCAGTCCTTCGCAGCGCCGGCGGCGCTCACGACAATGACCGCCGGCGCCATGCCGATCTCAGTTGAAGAGCGACAAACCCGAATCGGCCGGCTGCAGCGAGCCATGGCCGAACGCGGCGTCGGGGCGATGATCATCGAACCAGGCTCAAGCCTCGATTACTTCACCGGCGTCCAGTGGCGCAGGTCGGAGCGGACGACGGCCGCCGTGATCCCGGTCAGGGGCGAGATCGTCATTGTGACGCCTGCCTTTGAGGAGCCGTCGGTGCGCGAAACCCTGGCCGTAGGCGGCGATGTGCGCGCCTGGGACGAACATGAAAGCCCGTTCGCCCGGATCGTGGGAGCGCTACGCGACCGAAGCGTAATGTCAGGGCCTATCGCCTTTGAGGCCACAACAAGACTCTTCATCGTCGATGGCGTGCGCGCGGCAGGTCCCGCCTATAGCGTGGTCTCCGGCGATGGGATTGTGAAGTCCATCCGGTTGATCAAGTCGCCGGCGGAACTGGCTCTCATGCAAACCGCCAATGACGTGACCTTGGCGGCGCTTCGTCATGTCCACGCCAACGTCCGCCCCGGCATGAGCCCCGGACAGATTGGCGCCCTGATGAACGCCGCCACAGTGTCGCTCGGCGGCGCACCGGAGTTCGCCTTGGTGTTGATCAACGAGGCCAGCGCCTACCCGCATGGCTCGCACAAGCCTCAGACGTTGCGCGAAGGCTCGGTCATCCTGATGGACGTGGGCTGCACCGTTCATGGCTACCAGTCGGATATCTCACGCACCTGGGTCATGGGCGAGCCGAACGCCAAGCAGCGCAAGGTTTGGAACACGGTCAAGCGGGGTCAGGAGATTGCGCTCTCGGTCGCCAGGCCGGGCTCGCCGGTGGGCGCGATCGATGATGCGGTGCGGGCCTACTATGAAAAGGAGGGTTGGGGGCCTGGCTATCACTTGCCTGGTCTTTCCCACCGCACCGGTCACGGCATCGGCCTGGACGGCCATGAGCCCCCCTACCTGGTGCATGGAGATACGACCCCTCTGGCGGCTGGGATGTGCTTTTCCGATGAGCCCGGGATCTACATTCCCGGCGAATTCGGAATCCGATTGGAAGACTGCTGGCGAATGACAGAGACGGGTCCCAAGCTCTTTACGCCGTTCGCAAAGTCGATCGAGGATCCCATTTGACAATGGATCGATGGCTGAGCGGAACAAAGTAGGGGCTAGCGACGTTCACGGGATTCTTCCACACTTTCGGGCGCTGACGCCGGGTTGACGCTGAGTTGGGGGTTGTCCGGAGGAAGCCAAGGTGCCCCCTGAAGAACTCAACGCGCAGAACCCTTCGCTCGCCAGCGGAACCCGGCAGACGGGCTCTTATTTGGCGACTGATGAAGATTGCGAACTCGACCATCGCCTGGCCAACAGCCTGCAATTGGCGGCTGATTTCCTGATCTTCGAACATGCCCGCGTCACCGATCCACGTGCGCGCGCCGCCTTGATCGAGACAGCCGAACGGCTGTCGGCCGTGGGGCAGATGCACCGTTTCCTCGCCAAGCGCCACCAATCGGGCGGCATCAACCTGGAACCCTTCCTGACCGAGCTCTCGGTGCTGATCGCAGAGACAACGCGCCTCAAATGTTCGATCGACGCCGAGCAGGTCGTGGTCGACGCCACGATAGCCCAACAGCTAGCGATCGCCGTCAACGAGCTGGCGATGAACGCCGCCAAGCATGCCTATGCCTGGGGCGACCAGGGAGCCTTGCACATCAGCTTGCGCCGGCGCGCCTCCGGATTGGCGCTGACCGTAGCGGACGAAGGCGTCGGTCTCGCAAAAGAATACTCCACCCAAAGCTCGTCCGGCTTGGGAATGAGCATTCTTCAAGCCATTGTTCGACAGCTTAAAGGAACCCTCGAGGCCGTCAGCGACCACGGCGCCCATTTTACGATTACGATCCCGTTGCCCCCGCCTGCCGCACCGATCCGGCGTACGTTCGCCCCCGGCGACTAGCCCAATCGGCTCGCCGCAAGCAAAGCGCACAAATCAGGTTTCCTGGATCGCCGACAACTTCCACGGCCCGCCCAAGGCGCGGGCGAACGTCCAAAGCTCTGTGGTCTGGCTCGGCTTATTGGGGTCGCCCGAGAGCACAGCCCCGCTCGTCCGGTCGCGCATCAGGTCTATACTCTCATAGCGCATGGCTGCGGTTGCATATTCAATGTCGCCTTCTCGCCAGGACTCCCCGACATCGGCCTGCAGCAAGCGCGTTGCGGTGACCTCATTCCTACGCCCATGGGTGGCGTTCTCACTGAGTTCTTCAGAGAGGTAGGAAACAATCTCCGGCGTGCAACGATCACGCAACGCCGCATAATCCTCACGGCCAAAAGCATCCTGAATTTCTTTGAGAAGGCTCTCGAAGGTCGCCTGATCTTGGGGCGTGATGGCGACCTCCCAGGATGGCCCCGTCGTGGGTACGAAGGGCGCGCCAGCCGTACTCGCGCCCCCAAAACCGGTGAAACCTGCCCCCGGCCCAAAGCTCGGACCACCATAGGCCGGCTGTTGCGCCTCAAAGGGAGACAGCTGCGGGCCACGCCGGCGAAAGAGCAGGCGGCTGACCATCGAAACAATGAAGAAAAGGATCAGCGCCTGGATGATGATGGTCAAGAGCCCGCCGCCGCCGCCGCCCCAGCCTGAACCTCCCCAGCCCCCGCCCCAACCATGGCCCATAAGGCCGCCGATCAGGCCGCCCGCGACGAGGCCTCCAAGAAACCCGCCGCCGCGGAAGCCGCCAAACGGCCCAGCACCGGGCTGATAGCCGCTAAAGCCAGGCATGCCTGGCCTTGGAGCAAAGGCGCCCCCCGGCGCAGCGCTGGTCCCAGGCGCGGTCATCGAGCGTTGCACAGGCGCGACATATCCAGGCGCCGTTGCGGTGGGAGCCGGCGCAGAATAGGTCCGCGCGCCGCGACTTCCGAAGCTGCCGCCTCGCCGCGCATCGGCCGGCGCAGCAACGACCATGCTAAGCGCGAGCGCCACGCCAAGCGCTGCGCTGGCTTTCGACCTAAGATTGGCCATCGATATCCTCCCTGACAGCTGGGAATGTAAGCGCCCCGCAAGCTCGCCGCCAGGGCCCCTGAAGGCTCCTAAGGACCGGCGTTTCCATCGCGGCGCTGGGGCGCGTCTTGAATGGGCATATCAATCTCGCGCAGGTTAGCAGCCTTCATGGCCTCGTGGATGTCGCGTGGCCCATCTCCGTCGGTCGTGGAAAACGCCAGGGTCGAGCGTTCCGCACGGTGTTCGGCGACGTTCTCAAATCCTCCCTCGGGCTTGGCGTTGAACGTCAAGGCATAGGATTTATGAGGCTCAGTCGTGCAGAGCAGGACAAAGGTCTTGTTATCGTCGAGCAGCCGCGGCGTCTTTAGGCAACGCGGCGTCTCACCGTCCGCGGCCGGCCCGAAATCAAAGCCGGTCTTCAGCATCGACTGATCGAAGGTCACGCTGACGACGAGCACGCCCGCCGACATCGCCTGCCCGGCGGCGGGATATGTCCGCACGACCTTTGGCGCGTCTGTCTTTGGAAAAACCGTTACCGGTGAAACCTCCTTGACGGGGGGTGTCGAGGGGGCGGGGGCCGCCAATGCGGACCCGGCTGCAAGAGCCAAATTAAGGCCGGCGGCTAGGAGGGGGGCGATCAAGCGCATAGGGCTTAACATTGTCGCCAACCAAGCCAACAACAAGGCCGTATCAGCAAAGTCGGCGCAAGAGCTTCGCACAAGCCTTGACTTCTTGTTTGACCGGCAAGTCCCAGACACCCTCGCCTCAGCAAATCTGTCTGCTATCACTGCGGGCCAGAATCTCCCTGGAGCTGCTGCCTCATGCGTCGCCGATCGTTCCTTGCCTCCATTCCCGCCGCTGCGTTGGCAGGCCGGGCGTTCGCAACCAGTCGACAGGAAAATCCGAATCGCAATCGGCCGGACGTGCATGGTGGGGATCGCATAGATGGAGCGACCTTCGCATCGCGCTCGGCGGCCTGGGGCATCCACGGCGCGGCGGCGACTGCGCATCCTTTGGCGACACTGGCGGCGATCGAAATGCTGAAAGCCGGCGGCTCGGCGGTCGACGCAGCTGTGGCGGCCAATGCGGTCCTGGGTTTTGGTGAACCGATCTCCAGCGGCGTGGGCGGCGACTGCTTTGTTCTAATGTGGGATCCGGCGCAAAAGAAGGTGCTGGGGCTCAATGGCTCGGGCCGCAGCCCAAAGAACCTCACGCTGGCCGAACAGAAAAAGCGCGCCAACGCCAAGGGCCTTATCAACTCATATGGCGCCGTGTCGGTGAGCGTGCCGGGCGCGGTCGACGCGTGGTGGACGCTCCATCAGAAGTTTGGAAAACTGCCCTGGAAGGATCTCTTCCAACCCGCCATCCACCACGCCGAAGAGGGCGCGCCTATCGTTCAGAACGTGGCGTTCTATGTCGGCTCATCGCAACGTATCTTCACAAAACCAGAGAACCACATTGAAGAGGTCGCCAACTTCAACTCGGTCTGGGTGAAGGACGGCAAGACGCCCCGTGAAGGCGACGTATTCCGCAATCCCTTGCTGGCTAAGACCTACCGGCTGATCGCCGAAGGCGGCGGGCGCGCCTTCTACGAGGGCGAGATCGCCGATCATATTGAAGCCTATTTCAAGCGGATCGGCGGATGGATGACCAAGGCTGACCTCGCCGCCCATCATACCGAGTGGGTCGAACCCCATGCGATCAATTACCGCGGGACCGATGTTTGGGCTCTGCCGCCCAACAGCCAGGGTTTTGTCACCCTGCAGATGCTCAACATCATGGAGCAATTCGACTTGAAGGGCATGGGCTTTCAGTCAGCCCAGGCCTTGCACCATGAAATCGAGGCCAAGCGTCTGGCCTTTGAGGACCGCGCAAAATTCTACGCCGATCCGCATTTCTACAAACAGCCCACCGAGTGGCTGCTCTCCAAGGACTACGCCAAGGAGCGGGCCAAGCTTATCCGGCCAGACAAGATCCTCATTCCGGCCTATGCGGGGCAAGCCCCGAGCCACGGCGACACCACCTATTTCTGCGTGGCCGACAAGAACGGCATGATGGTCAGCCAAATCCAATCCAATTACCGTGGAATGGGATCGGGCCTGATGCCGGATGGCCTGGGTTTCATGTTCCAGAACCGCGGCGAGCTTTTCGCCCTGCAAGACGGTCACCCGAACATCTACGCTCCCGGCAAGCGGCCGTTCCAGACCATCATCCCGGGCTTCGCCACGCGTGGCGCAGAACCGCTTCTCGCCTTTGGCGTCATGGGCGGAGACATGCAGCCGCAGGGTCAGGCCCAGGTGATCTCCAACATCATCGACTTCGAGCTTGGCCCGCAAGAAGCTGGCGATAGCCCCCGCTGGCACCACGAAGGCGGTCACGAACCCACCGGGGAGGATCTGGGGCCCTTGGGCACCCTCAACCTTGAGAGCGGGGTGCCGGCGGCGACTCAAAAAGCGCTGGCGGATTTGGGGTGGAAGCTTGGCCCCAACCCCGGCGTCTATGGCGGCTATGAAGCCATCCAACGTTGGCCAGGACGATATGCGGCGGCCACCGAAATGCGGAAGGACGGCGCTGCGCTCGCCTATTGATTTTGCGGTTCCATCCATGGAGGTGAGGCGATGACAGCAGAGGAGATGGACGCCATCGTCATGGCCTTTCCAGGCGTTGAAAAAGGCGTCAGCTACGGCAGGCCCTCCTACAAATTGAATGGCAAGTTCTTCACCCGCCTACGTCGCGAAGACGAAAGCATGGTGATCCTTGAGGTCAGCCTGGACGAGCGTGAAATGCTCATGGAAGCCGAGCCGGGAACGTTCCACTTCACCGCCCACTACAGGGACTATCCGTGCGTCTTGGCCCGTATCGAAACGCTCCACCCCGGCTCGTTCAAAAATTTCCTCGAGCGCCGCTTCCGTAAGGTCGCCAAGAAGTCGGTGGTGAAGGAATATGACGCCCAGAGGACCTAGAACTCATCTTCGATAGCCGCGCGAAACTGCTCGAAGATCTCCTTGGCGTTTTCTTCAGGCGCCAGTTGCGGTTCAGGCCGCGCCGCATCGGCCCCAGCCTTAGCGCCCCTAAGCCGGCCGACCACGCAGCCGTTCTGAACGAGAAGAACGTCTTCGTCTTCCGCGGTCCCGACCAAGAGCGCAGCAAGCTTTGGCGGCAGGTCATCAAGGTCAATGCGCTTCATCTGCGCATCCTAGGCGCGCTGGGCGTGACAGGCGAGCTTTGTGCCCCTAGGGAGAGGCCATGGCATATAAGTCAATGCGGGATTTCATGGGTAAGCTGGAGGCGGCCGGCGAACTCGTGCGCGTCTGCGAGCCTGTTTCAACCGTGTTGGAAATGACGGAGATTCATCGTCGCCTCCTGGCCCAGGGCGGCCCAGCGGTTCTCTTCGAAAACGTCATCCGCGCCGATGGTGAACGCTCATCCATGCCGTGCCTGGTCAATCTCTTTGGCACCGTGGCGCGCGTGGCTATGGGCGTAACACTAAAGGGACATGAGCGCGCCACGGCGTCAGACCTTCGCGAAGTGGGCGAGTTATTGGCGTTTCTGCGAGCCCCCGAACCCCCGCGCGGCCTGAAGGACGCCTGGGACATGCTGCCGCTCGCAAAGACTGTGATGTCGATGCGTCCGGCGATCGTGAAGAAGGCGCCTGTCCAGGATATCATCTGGACGGGCGCCCAGATCGACCTTTCCAAGCTTCCGATCCAAACCTGCTGGCCCGGCGAGCCTGCGCCTTTGATCACCTGGCCGTTGGTTGTGACCAAAGGCCCGTCGCAGGACCGCCAGGACGACTACAACCTCGGCATCTATCGCATGCAGGTCCTGGGAAAGGACCGCACAATCATGCGCTGGCTCGCCCACCGGGGCGGCGCTCAGCACCACCGACGTTGGAAGGCGCAAGGCAAACGCGAACCGCTGCCGGCATGCGCCGTCATCGGAGCCGATCCAGGCGCCATACTTGCGGCGGTGACGCCGGTTCCGGACACCTTGTCGGAGTATCAGTTCGCGGGGCTCCTGCGGGGTGCGAAGCTTGACCTCGTACCCGCCAAGACCGTGCCGCTCATGGTGCCTGCTCAGGCCGAGATCGTCATCGAAGGCCACGTCCTGCTCGACGACTATGAGGACGAGGGCCCCTATGGCGATCACACCGGCTTTTACAACGCCGTCGAGAAATTCCCGATCTTCCAGGTCAGCGCGATCACGATGCGCAAAGATCCGATCTATCTGACAACCTTCACTGGTCGCCCGCCCGACGAGCCCAGCATCCTGGGCGAGGCGTTGAACGAAGTTTTCATCCCGCTGCTGCGCCAGCAATTCCCCGAGATCGTGGACTTCTGGCTGCCGCCTGAGGGTTGTTCCTATCGGATCGCTGTGGTCTCGATGAAGAAGGCCTACGCCGGCCACGCCAAGCGCGTGATGATGGGCGTTTGGAGCTATCTGCGTCAGTTCATGTACACCAAATGGGTGATTGTCGTGGATGACGACATCGATGCGCGAGACTGGAAGGACGTCATGTGGGCGCTCTCCACCCGAATGGACCCGGCCCGCGACATCACTCTCATTGAGAATACGCCGATCGACTACCTGGATTTTGCTTCACCTGAGAGCGGCCTGGGATCGAAAATCGGCTTAGACGCCACCGATAAGTGGCCGCCGGAAACGCATCGCGAATGGGGCCGCAAACTTGCCATGGATGAGGCGACGATCGAGGCGGTCACGCAGATGTGGTCACGGCTGGGCCTGCCAGGCGACGGCAAGCCGCCTGCATAGGCTTGCCGGGACGCGCGAAGCGCGACCAACTGCGTCGCTTAGCGGGACCGACGGGGAAGAGCCTTGGATGTGACGCCATCAGCCCATGCGGCGGCTCTGTGGGTCGGCTTGCATCTCATCTTGTTGTTGGTGCTGTCGGTTCTGGTGGTGCGCCAGCGGCGGGTCCACGGCGTGGTGCTGGGCGACAACGACATCCCCAAACTCACCCAAGCGGTCCGGGCGTTCGGCAATGCGACAGAATATGTGCCTGGCGGCTTGATCGCGATCGCTGTCCTGGCGATGGCTGGCGCTCCTCCGATGGTCGTCCATCTATCGGGTCTCATCCTGTTTGTCGGCCGGCTCGCCCATGCTGTCGGGCTTTCGCGCAGCGGAGGATCGTCGATTCTCCGCTCGGCGGGCGTCACCTTGACGTGGCTTGCTTACATCATGGCCGGCGTGGCGCTGATTTTCTTCGCCATTCCCTAGCTTGTCCTGGCCGGTTCGCTCGGCCATATGGCCAGCATGGACGAAAACCTGCTGAACGACGTCGTGGCCGCCGCGCTGGCTGCAGGCGCTAACGCCGCCGAAGCCGTGGGCGCCGAGCGGCGCTCGCTATCGATAACCGTGCGAAACGGCGAGCTCGAGGAAGTTGAACGCGAGGAATCGCGGGATCTGGGTTTGCGGGTCTTTATCGGCCAGCGACAGGCCACGGTCTCGGGGTCTGATATCAGCGCCGAGGCCCGCGCCAAGCTCATAGCCCGCTGCATCGCCATGGCGAAACTTGCGCCAGAGGATCCCTATGCCGGTCTCGCCGACCCCGATCGCCTGGCGCGAGGCCCGCTGCTTGACCTTGACCTTTATGATCCGGCTGAACCTGCGCCGGAGGCGCTTGAGGCCAAGGCCCGGACGGCCGAAGAAGCAGCGCGCGCCGTTCCCAAGGTGACCAATTCCGACGGCGGATCGGCTTCGTGGTCAGCAGGCCAGTGGCGGATGGTGACAAGCGCCGGCTTTTCAGGCCTGCACCGGGCCTCGTCTTTCTCCCTGGGCGCATCGGCCATCGCCGGCGACGAAAATGGAATGGAGACCGGCTATGATGGGCGCGCCGTGCGCTGGCAAGCTGACCTGCCGAGCCCCGGCGATATCGGAACCGAGGCGGGCCAACGCGCAGCCGGACGGCTTGGCGCGCGAAAGATTGCGTCCACAACCGCGCCGGTGATTTTCGAAAACAGGATCGCCTCGGCGCTGTTGAGCCCGCTTATCGGCGCGATTTCCGGTCCATCGATCGCGCGCGGAACATCCTTCCTGAAGGATAAGCTCGGCCAGCCCATTTTCGCCAAAGGGATCAGCCTTATCGACGACCCCCATCGGCTGCGCGGCTTAGGCTCCTCACCCTTTGATGACGAAGGCGTCGCCAATGGCTCGGCCCGCCTGATCGATGACGGCGTCTTGACCACCTGGCTCTTGAACACCTCCTCGGCTCGCCAGTTGGGCCTGACGACAACCGGCCACGCTTCGCGCGGGCTCGCCGGCCCGCCTGGCGTCGGACCTTCGAACCTGACCCTTGAACCGGGTTCGATGAGCCAGGCGGAATTGATCAAAGGCGCCGGCGCGGGGCTCTTAGTGACCTCGATGTTCGGCCCTTCGCTGAATGGCAATACCGGCGACTGGTCGGTTGGCTGCTCGGGTTTCTGGTTTGAGGACGGTGAGATCGCCTACCCGGTCAATGAGATCACCGTTGCTGGAAACCTGATCGACATTTACGCCCGCCTGGTCCCGGGCTCCGACCTCGAGATCCGTGGCGCATCAAACGCCCCGTCGATTTTGATCGACGCGCTGGCGATCGCCGGCCTCTAGACCGCGCGCGACCCAAGGCCTATCGGCTGCGCCGACAAAGACGTTCCTAGTTTGAGATTCTAAAGTCATGCCCGAAAAACAACTCCTCCACCTGGTCATCGGCGGCGAACTGAAGTCGCTTGAAGGAACTGCCGAGTTCAAAGATCTCGCGAAGGTGGACCTGGTCGGCGCCTACCCAAACTATAGCCAAGCTCTCGCAGCTTGGCGGGGAAAGGCGCAATCAACCGTCGACAACGCCCTGATGCGCTACTTTATCATCCATGCGCATAAGCTGCTTGCCCCGGACTCTGATGAAGACCACGCGAACCACTAGGATCATTCGCGACGCAGCAGGTTTTCGGTGAGAAGCGCGCCCACTTTTCCGGCTCTGAAGTCGGCCTTCATCCCGGCAGGATCGTACTTGGGGCTTTCGACCCAATCGGTGAATGACACGCCAGCAGGTTCACCTTCAGCGAGGTAGCGTTCGAATACGTAGTCGAGGACGCCTGTCTTGCCCTGCTTGACGTGCAGATAACGGATGTGCAGCTGGTCCAGGGCCTCGCGGATCGACTTGCCTTGCCGAAAATGCATGTAGAAGACGCTCATGATCCCCGCACGGTCTGCGCCGGATTTGCAGTGGATCAAGGCTGGATAGGCGATGGCGTCATAAAGCCGCTTGGCCCCCAGAACCCGATCGCGGCTTGGAACCTCGCGCGAGGTGATCGTAAAATTGACCAGTTCAAGCTCTAGCCGGCGGCATGCATCCTTTTCCAGGGCGTGGAAACTCGCATCAAATCCACCGCGCAGATTGACAATGGTCTTGATGCCGGCCGCTTTCCACGCCGCCAGTTGATGGGGCCAAGGCTGATTGGTGCGAACCAGCTCTTCGGAGATCCAATGGGCGTTCTGAAACCCCAGCCGAAGGTAGGCATGGTCGTTCCAAAGATAGTCCGCATAGGTCCTGAACCGGCCCATGCGCGTGGCCAGATCGAATTCGCTGTCGGTTGGCGCGACGGTCATGACGCCCTAACTAAGGCGTCGCGGGCTTTCGCGAAAGGCCGCGGGACAATAGATCGCGACGGGTCGCCGTCTTGACTTCAACCGCGCATCGGACGACCCCAGCCATATGAGCGAGCGCGCCCCGCCAGAGCTTTCCGCCCGCGCCCTGAGCGCGCGCGTAGCAAAAGTCTATATGGCGCCGCGATGGAAGGGCTGGATCGTGGCCATGTTGGCTGCAATCGTGGTCGCAGGCTTAAGCGCACGCCTAATCCAGATCATTCGGCCGGCGGTGGACGATCTTCTCGTCGAACATAAGCGCAACGCGCTCTTCATCCTTCCCTTGACGATCGCGGGGCTGGCGTTGCTCCGAACTCTGGCTCAGGTCGCTCAAGCGGCGCTCGTCAACCGCATCGGCAATGGCGTTGTCGCCGATATCCAAAGACAGCTGTTCGGCAAGCTCATCCGCGCCGACCTTTCGCACCTGCGCGCCCAGCACTCCGGCGCCTATGTCTCATCGATGCTCTATGACGCGGGTCTCACCCGAGAGGCGGCGACGTCAGGGGTGGTCAACTACACGCAAAATCTCCTCATCGTGTTAGGGGCGCTTTGGGTGATGGTCAGAATTGATTGGACCCTGACCGTCATCGTCCTGGCTGGAGCCCCGATCGCAAGCGCCCTCATGCGGCGTTTTTCAAAGCGCAGCACCAAGGCCGCCAAGGGCGCGATGGTGGAAACCTCGGCTTTGTCCATGGCGATCATGGAAAGCCTCGACGGCGTTCGCGTGGTGAAGATCGAGAATCGCGAAGCCTACGAAGACGGAAGGGTCGCGGAGGTGATCCGGCGACGGGAAACCCATCTCGTCAAAGGATCCAATGCGCGCGCCTGGGCAGCCCCGATCACCGAGCTTGTCACCAGTTGGATCATGGCGGCGGTTTTCGTCTACGCGGGATGGCGCTCCCTCAACGGGGGACTGTCTCCAGGCGGTTTCACCGCGTTCATCGCTGCTCTGCTGATGGCTTCCCAGTCCCTGCGCCAGCTCGCCAACCTTCAAACGGTGTTCGCAGAAGGCATGGCCGCCGCTCGGCGCCTTTTCGCCGCGCTAGATGTCGAACCCAAGGTGCAAGATCAGCCGGGCGTCCCGAAGCTTCCGAAAGGCCGCGGCGATATCGCCTTCGAGCAGGTCGGCTTCACCTATGACGACGCTGGCCCCACGCTTAGCGACATCACACTTGAAGTAAGGCGCGGCGAGACAGTGGCTCTAGTAGGCCCCTCGGGCGGCGGCAAGACCACCCTGCTCAATCTGATCCCACGCTTCTACGACGCCACCGAGGGTCGTGTGACGATCGATGGCCACGACATACGTTCAGTGACGCTGGCCTCGCTGCGCGATCGCATTGCGCTCGTCACGCAAGAGCCTTTTCTCTTCGACGACACGATCCGCGCCAATATCGCCTATGCGCGACCGACCGCTTCCCAGAGCGAGATCGAACAGGCCGCGCGCGAGGCCGCCGCTCACGATTTCATCCTGACGCTCCCCAAAGGCTACGAAACCCAAGTGGGTGAAGCCGGCGCGCGGCTTTCCGGGGGACAACGTCAAAGGATCGCGATTGCGCGCGCCTTCCTCAAGGACGCGCCCATCCTGCTCCTCGACGAGGCGACAAGTGCGCTCGACACGGAAAGTGAAGCCCAGGTGCAGGCGGCTCTGAAGCGCCTGATGGCTGGGCGTGCGACGATATTGATCGCCCACCGGCTCTCAACCGTGCGCGGCGCCGACCGGATCTATGTGATCGATAAGGGTCGGGTCGTCGAGACCGGAGACCATCAGAGCCTGCTCAGAAAACGAGGTCTCTACTCTCGCCTCGCCAAGACCCAGGACCTTGAGACAGGTGTCCAGGAGCCGGAGCCAGCGGCTTGAAGAAGCTACTTCGCAGTGACGCCGTCCAGTGGCTCCTGGGCTTTCTGCTTGGCGGCTATATCCGGCTGATCTTGGCCACGGTTCGCTGGCGCCACGAAAACGTCGAATGCGTCGAGCCCGTCCTCACCGGAGATTCAGGTGCAATCGCTCTTTTCTGGCACGGTCGGATACCGCTTTGTCTTGCGACGGCGCCGCAGTGGTGGCGCAAACGGACGAAGGCGCTGATTTCGCGGTCCTCAGATGGTCAGTTTATCGCCCAGGCCCTGGCGATGGCAGGCTTCCAGGGGATCCGGATCTCCTCGGCCAAACCGGGTGACAGCGCCAAGGTGCGTCAGGCCGTCGTGGCGATCCGAGAAGCGGTCAATCACGTCGCCCAAGGCGGCGCTCTGATCGTGACCCCCGACGGCCCCCGCGGTCCCAACGAAATCATTGCGCCCGGCGCACTTCAGATCGCCAGACGATCGGGCCAGCCGCTCTTCCTGATGGGCATCGCGGCCCGTCCAGCGATGCAGTTGAACACCTGGGATAGATTTATGTTCGCTGCGCCCTTCGGCCGTGGCGCGGTGGTCTGGGAGGGGCCGTTCCATGTGCCGGCCGACGCCGACGACGCTGCGATCACCGAGCTGATTGCGGACTGGTCGGCGCGCCTTTCGGGCGCAACCCGTCGCGCAGAGGCGCTCGTAGCTCGAACACCTCGCCTCAAGGCGCATTGATCCGGCTTGCTCTGGATGAGACATAGGCGAATGGCGAAGGCGCACGACCACGACGACCCTGCCGATCATGATCACCACAATCATGGTCACGACGCCCATGCGCATGATCACGCTTCCCATGGTCGACACCATCATCACGCTCATGGGGGCCACCACCATCACCATGCTCCAGCCGACATGGGGCGGGCGTTTGCGATCGGCGTTGCGCTTAATACGGCCTTTGTGACCGTCGAGGTCGGCGCGGGCTTCTGGTCTGGATCCATGGCGCTTCTGGCCGACGCCGGTCACAATCTTTCGGACGTGCTGGCGCTCCTCATGGCGTGGGGCGCCACGGTCCTAGCCAAGCGTGCGCCTAGCGGTCGGCGCACCTACGGATTGCGCAAAGGAACCGTGCTCGCCTCGCTCGGCAACGCCGTATTTCTGCTGCTTGCGATCGGGGCGATAGTTTCGGAATCGATCCAGCGTTTGGCTCACCCAACGCCGATCTCGACCAAGACCGTGATGATCACCGCTGCAATCGGCATCTTCATCAACACTGCGACGGCGCTGCTTTTCATGCGCGGCCGCAAAGAAGACCTCAACGTCCGCGGCGCCTTCCTGCATATGGCGAGCGATGCGGTCATTTCGACGATTGTCGTGGCGGGCGCCGGCCTCATCGCCTTGACTGGTTTGCAGTGGATCGATCCGGCTTTGAGCCTGGGAATCGCCGTGGTGATTGTTGTAGGCACCTGGGGACTGCTACGCGATTCTGTGAACCTGGCGCTGGATGGGGCTCCGCGCGAGATTGACGTCGCCGAAGTGCGGGCCTGGCTTGCCGCCCAGCCTGGTGTTGAAGAAATTCATGACCTCCACATCTGGGCCATGAGCACGACAGAAACTGCGCTCACCGCCCACGTCATTCGTCCGGCAAATGATGACGCCGATCATTTCCTCCACGCGACCTGCGAGGCGTTGTCGGAGCGTTTCAACATCGGCCACTCGACCCTCCAGGTGGAGACCGACAGCGAAACGGCTTGCCGGCTAGCGCCGCACGGGGTGGTGTGAGCCGCATTTCGCCCACCCTGCCGCTGACGATATACGCCGCGGCGACAGGCCTCTTAGAGCCGCTGGCCCCAAGTCTGCTGCGCCGCCGCGCGCGGCGCGGCAAGGAACTCGCAAGCCGCCTGGCCGAGCGACTCGGCCGCCCGACCCGTCCACGCCCGCAAGGTCCCTTAGTCTGGCTGCATGGGGTCAGCGTCGGCGAGAGTCTGTCGCTCCTGGCTCTGATTTCCGCCCTCCAGAAAAGCCGGCCCGACCTGACGATCCTGGTCACCTCGGGAACCGTCACCTCGGCCGAGGTCCTGGCCAGGCGGCTGCCAGCCAATGTGATCCATCAGTTCGCCCCGATTGACGCGCCAGGGGCCACAGCCCGGTTCGTCGAATACTGGCGCCCTGGCGTGGGCCTCTTCGTCGAAAGCGAACTTTGGCCCAATCTGATCGCTGCAGCGCGCGCGCGCGGCGTGCGTCTGGGTTTGCTTTCGGCGCGCATGACCCACGCCAGCGCAACGGGCTGGGCCAAGGTCCCGGCCAGCGCCAGGTCGCTCTTGCAAAGTTTCGAACTTGTCCTTGCGCAGGACGCCAAGACCGAGGCCAGGCTCATGGGTCTGGGCGCTCACGTAGGCGGGCGGCTTAATCTGAAACTGGTTGGTCTGGCCCCTCCCGTTGAGGCGAAAACGCTCGCGAAGCTAAGGGCTGGTCTGGATGGACGCTCAGCCCTATTGGCGGCGAGCACACATCCGGGGGAAGAGGTGCTGATCGCCAAGGCCTTTCGTGGCGCGATGGCCAATTGCGCCCCGGGGGTTCTGATTTTGGCTCCGCGGCATCCCGAAAGGGCGAGCCAAGTCGCTCTGGAGCTCCAACGTCTGGGGTTCATTGTGGCTCGGCGCTCCCTGGGCGAACCGCTCACTGGCCAAACCACGATCTATATCGCCGACACGCTTGGAGAACTTGGAGCCTTCTATCTCGCCGCCAAACTGGTCGTGATGGGAGGCAGTTTCGTGCCCGGCGTGGGTGGACACAATCCCATTGAGCCTGCCCGGCTGAAAGCTGCAATCGTCACGGGCCCTCACGTTGATAACGCCCAGGAGATCTATGCCGAGATGTTGGCCGAGGGAGCTGTGGTCCAAGCCGAAGACGCCGCCGATTTGCAACGACGCATGCACGAACTGATGACCGATCCGAAGAGCGCACGACGACTGGCGAGCGCGGCGCAAGCCTTTGCGGGTCGACAGAGCGCGGCCTTGGAGGGCGCCATGATCATCCTTGCGCCGCTGCTGCCGCAATGAAGCTTTCAACACCAAGATGGTGGTACGTGCGCGACGCCAGGGCGCGGCGTGGCGGCATGCCCGTCATCCGCGCTGTTTTGACGCCGATGTCCTGGATCTGGGCGCTTGCGACGGCGCGGCGGATCGCCAAGGCGACACCCTATGATCCGGGCGTGCCTGTAATCTGTGTCGGCAACCTTACGGTGGGCGGGGCAGGCAAGACGCCGATTGTTCGTGAGCTCGCCCAACGGCTGAGCGCCAAGGGCGTTTCAGCGCACCTTCTATCGAGAGGCTATGGCGGGCGTCTGGCCGGCCCGATCAGGGTCGATCCGGATCAACACCTGGCCCGCGACGTTGGCGATGAGCCGCTCATGCTGGCGCGCGACTTTCCATGCTGGGTCGCGCGCGACCGCGCCGCGGGGGCCAAGGCTGCTGCTGCGGCTGGAGCAGAGGTGATCATCATGGATGACGGTCACCAAAATCCTTCGGTGAAAAAGGCCTTGTCCCTGGTGGTCGTCGATGGGGAGACGCGCGGTGAAGATTGGCCTTTCGGTGACGGGCGCGTCTTCCCGGCGGGTCCGATGCGCGAGCCGCTGAGCGTTGGCCTGGCGCGCGCGGAGGGCGTTGTAATCCTGTTGCCCGCCGATCTTTCGGCGACGGATCCTGGGTTGAGCAAGATGCTTCAAGGGCCGGTTCAGCTTTCAGCGCACCTGCTGCCAGCCCAACCTGCGCCTGGAGGTCCTCAAATGGGATTTGCCGGTATCGGCAAACCCTGGAAGGTCGAGCGCGCCTTGCAAGCCGCAGGCTGTGACCTGGTCGATTTTGCGCCTTTCGCCGACCACGTCCTTTACGAAGAGGCCGTCCTTAGACGCTTGGAGCAACGCGCCGCCCAATTCGGCGCAGGCCTGGTCACGACCGAGAAGGACTGGGTGCGCCTGACGCCGCAGTGGCGCACGCGCGTTTCGGCCTGGCGTGTTCGGGCGGATTTTGACGATACGGCCGCTCTGGACGCGCTGCTGGCGAAATGCGGGATCTGTTAGTCGCTGGCGCCGGCCTTTTGCGCAAAGCGCCAGCTTACCTGGGCCAAGGATAAAACCCGCGGACCCATGGCGGCGGCCTGAGGGCTGTTGGCCGTGCCGTCACGCACGCGGCCGAGAATGCCCTGGACGATGCCGGCAAGACGAAAGGCGTTGTAGCTAAAGAACCAATTCAAATCATGCAGGCCCGTTCGGCCGGTCAGTTTGCAATAGTAGTCGACCGCCTCATCCAGCGTCGGAATACCGTGGGCTTTCATGTCCGGCAGCTGCGAGATTGCGCCGTTGACCCAATTCATCAGCAAATAGGTGAAGTCGGCCAGCGGTTCCCCAAGGGTCGAAAGCTCCCAGTCCAGAACCGCAGTCACCCGAGGTTCAGTCGGATGGAAGATCATGTTGTCGAGCCGGTAATCCCCATGGACGACGGACGTGCGTTCCTGGACCGGCAAGGTCTTAGGCAACCAGGCGATGAGCTTTTCCATCTCCGGGATGAAGACCGTTTCAGAGGCCTTGTATTGCTTGGTCCAGCGATCGACCTGCCGGCCCATGTAGTTTCCGGGCTTGCCATAGTCGCCAAGGCCGATGGTTTCGTAGTCAGTGTTGTGGAGGTCGGCCAGGGTCTTGATCTTGTCCATGAAGATCGCGCACCGCTCGGCGGGCTCATATTGCGGCAGGGTCTGGTCCCACAGGATGCGGCCTTCCACCATATCCATGATGTAAAACCAGGTGCCGATGACTGCATCGTCAGTGCAAAGGCCATAGGTCTTGGCGACGGGAAAGCCAGTCGTCCCAAGGGCGGTGATGACTTTGTATTCGCGGTCGACCGCATGGGCCGATGGGAGGAGCTTGCCCGGCGGCTTGCGACGCAGGACATACGTCTTGGTCGGCGTGATCAATTGATAGGTGGGGTTTGACTGTCCGCCCTTGAACTGACGCACCTCCAGGGGTCCTGAGAAACCGGCGACGTTCGCCTGCATCCAGCGTGCGAGCGAAGCCTCATCGAACCTGTGCGTTTCAGCCACCGGCTTGGTGCCGGTGTTGAGCTGCTCGCGCTCTTGTTCGGCGGCGTCGACGACGTCGGCCATGGCGTTTCCCCTACAACTGTTTGAAGTCACTTTATCGAGCCCGGCCCGGCGCCCGCAAGGCGAGATCAAGGCCGGATTGAACGGCTGGGGCCTCCCGACCTCATCGGGCCAACGCGCGCCAGCCAATGTCAGTGCGGTGGAAGCCCTGGGGCCAGTCGATGAGAGCCACCGCGCCATAGGCCCGCTCACGCGCTTCGAGGAGGTCTGCGCCGGTCGCGCAAACGTTGAGCGCACGCCCCGCCCCTGCCAGGATCGACCCGTCCGCCCCGAAGCTCGTTGCGGCGTGGAACACCACAACCCCCGGCCCCAAATCCTGATCAAGGCCGCCGATCACGCTGCCGGCTTGGGCTGGGCCTGGGTAGCCTTCGGTGGCCATGACCACGCAGACAGCATCGTCCGCGCTCCATTTCGGCTGCGGCATCTCGTGCAGGCGGCCTTTGGCGCAGGCTTCCAGGTAGGGGACAATATCGCTCTCCAGGCGCAGCATCAGAACCTGACATTCTGGATCCCCGAAGCGGGCGTTGAACTCCACAAGCTTGGGGCCGTGGCGCGTCGACATGAGCTCGACAAACAACACCCCGCGATAAGGCGCGCCCTCAGCAGCAATGCCCCTGAACGCCGGTTCGACAAGACGCGTGCGGGCCTGCTCGACAAGATCGAGGGTGAAGACCGGTGCGGGCGAATAGGTCCCCATGCCGCCGGTGTTAGGCCCTTCGTCACCATCGAACGCACGTTTGTGGTCCTGGGCCCAGCCGAAAAGCATCGAGGTCTTGCCGTCGGAGAGCGCAAAGAGAGACCCGATCTCGCCTTCCAGGAATTCCTCGAGCACGACCCTGGCGCCGGCCCCTCCAAACGCTCCGCCGAACACATCGTCGATTGCGGCCTCGGCTGCGCTTTGGTCCTGCGCAATGACAACGCCCTTGCCGGCCGCCAAGCCATCGGCCTTTACAACGAAAGGCGCCTTGAACTCCGAAAGCGCCGCCTTGGCCGAGGCCGCGTCCTCGCAGACCCGATAGGCTGACGTCGGCAGATGATGGCGATCGCAAAAAGCCTTGGTGAAGGCTTTTGAGGATTCCAGACGCCCTGCTGCGGCCGAAGCTCCAAAGCAAGGGATTGCGGCCAGGCTCAGAGCGTCAGCGAGGCCAGCTTCGATAGCGACCTCAGGCCCGATCACGACGAGATCCGCGGCGATCTCTTGCGCCAATGCAACCAGCTGAGCAACCTCGGTCGCCTTGACCGGCCGCACTTCACCGAGCCCGGCCATGCCGGGATTTCCAGGCGCGCAAACCAAGCGCGTTAGAAGCGGAGATTGCGCGATTTTCCACGCCAACGCGTGCTCGCGCCCGCCAGAACCGACCACAAGGATGTTCATGGGCGGGCTTTCGCGCGCGCGCCGCGCGCGGTCAAGCGTGCGTCAGCCTTCAAGGTCCAGTGAATAGCCGGCTGAACGTACGGTGCGGATAGGATCATCGTCGTCGGAGACGCCAAGAGCCTTGCGCAACCGCCCTATGTGAACATCGACGGTTCGCGCCTCCACATAGACATCAGAACCCCAGACGGCGTCGAGCAACTGCTCCCGGGAGAACACCCGTCCGGGATGCTGCATCAGATAGTCGAGCAATCTGAATTCCGTGGGCCCCAGGTGGATCTCCTGGCCTGCGCGTTTCACCCGATGGGCCACCCGATCGATGAGCAGATCACCGCGCCTTACCCGATCTTCCGCAAGGCCGGGCCGCAGGCGACGCAGCACCGCGCGGATGCGGGCGCTAAGCTCGGTCATCGAAAATGGCTTGACCACGAAATCGTCAGCACCGGTGTCGAGGCCGCGAACCCGATCGCTCTCCTCGCCGCGCGCCGTCAACATGATGATCGGCACATTGCGCGTTTCGTTGCGTTGGCGAAGGCGCCGGCAGACCTCGATCCCCGAGATCTTCGGCAACATCCAATCAAGCACAATAAGGTCGGGAAGCCGCTCGTCGACCAGCAGCAGCGCCTCTTCGCCGTCACCGGCCAGGGCGACGTCATAGCCTTCCTTCTGGAGGTTGTACTGGAGGAGCGTGGCCAGTGAATCTTCGTCCTCAACCACCAGGACATGAGGCGTCATCTGCATGGGGACTAGACTCGCAACTCGTCAGTTTTCGGTCGAGAGACGACCATTTCGTCGCCGGTGATCTGATAGTGGACGATCTCGGCGATGTTGGTGGCGTGGTCGCCGATCCGTTCGAGGTTCTTGGCCACGAACAGCATGTGAGCACAGGCCGTGATCGTACGCGGATCGCCCATCATGTAGGTCAAGAGTTCGCGAAAGAGCGAATTATAGTGCTCGTCGACCTCATCGTCCTGGCTCCAGACCGCGAGGGCGCGTTCAAGATCAGAATGGCTGTAGGCGTCGAGCACGCTGGACAAGCGCCCCAACACCAATTTTCCCATCCGTTCGATCGAGCGCGTCAGCGGGGTCAGGGGATCTGATTCAATAATCACCAAGGTCCGCTTTGCGATATTCTTCGCCAGATCGCCGCATCGCTCGAGATTGTTAGCCACCTTCATGGCGGCGACGGCGCGGCGCAGATCATCGGCCACGGGCTGGCGAAGGGCGATCAAGCGAATGGTCTTGCGTTCGATGTCACGCTCGGCCTCATCGAGCTTGTCGTCTCGCACGACGACGGAGGCTGCGAGCTCCTGATTGCGCTTGACGACGCTGCTCACCGCATCGGCGACCTGGGCTTCAGTCAGCCCGCCCATCCGAACGCATTCAGCCGCCAGGCTGTTCAGCTCATCCTCATAGGACTTGACGATGTGCTCGTTCATGTTGCTCGCCTTGAAAAACGCTGGCCGCCTGGGCCCTATGCTACAGTCTCATGACGCTTTGACGACGTTTTCCGGAGCGCCCGACATAGGAAAATAGGCGGTGAAAATGGAGCCTTCTCCTTCGGCGCTGGCGACGACAAGGCCCCCGCGGTGGCGGTTTATGATGTGCTTGACGATCGCCAGGCCCAAACCCGTCCCCGAACGCGCGCCGCTCTTCTGGCCATCGACCCGATAAAAACGTTCTGACAGGCGCGGCAAGTTCTGGCGCGCTATGCCAGGACCAAGGTCGGCGATCCGCAAGGCCGCGTAGCTCTCAGGGGATGGATCTGGCGCCACCAGCGACAGACGCGGCACGCCTTCGGGACTGGCTGCTGCGGCCAAGTCGGTCAACCCGCTTTGCAGCTCAATCCTCACTGCAGCCCCATCCGGCGAATATTTGATCGCATTATCCAGTAGATTTTGGACGACCTGGACGATCTGGTCTCGCTCGCCGCGGACGCTGACGGAGATCTGCGAACATGGACGCCAGTCGAGCTTTACCCGTCGCGGCGCGCCAAGGGGTGCTGCGGCCTCCACAGCCTCCCCCACCACCAGCACCAGATCAACGACCCCGCGCGGCGCCACATGTTCATCGAGTTCGATGCGACTAAGCGAGGTGAGATCCGCGATCAGCCGCGCCATCCGGTCAGCCTGGGCCTGCATGATCCCAAGAAACTTTTCGCGCGCCGCCGGATCATCCCGGGCGTGGCCGCGCAAGGTCTCGATGAAGCCAGACAAGGAGGCTAGCGGGGTTCGCAGTTCGTGGCTGGCGTTGGCCAGGAAATCCACGCGGGTCTTCTCAACGCGCCGAACCTCGGTCTCGTCATGAAACATCAGCAGGGCCAGCTGTGAGCCATCTCGGCCCAGGCCCAAAGGCCGGGCCCTCACGCGCAGGCTACGAGACTGGGCGCCCGTGGTTTCATAGACGCCCTCAGCGTCGACATCATCGAAGAGCGCCTTGTCCACCGCGCCTAAGACGACGGGGTCGCGTACGGCGGAAAGCAATATTCCCTCTTCAGCGGTAATCCGCAGGAGTTCGCGGGCCGCAGCATTGGCCATCACGTAGCGGCGCCCCGTCAGATCCTCACGCTCAAGCCCAGCGACCACCAAAATCGCGTCAGGCAAGGCATCGATCACCGCGGCGTAGAGCTGAGGCGCCGACAAGGAGGACGGAAGGGAATCGAGTAGGGACAGAACGAATCTCCGCTGAGTCACTCTAACATCCCCAGTCACGTGTCAGATCAGTGACAGTTTCGGCTCCCATCACGGTCGTTGAGCAAAATTGTGCTCCCCGGCCTGGCGGCTTCGACTTGGCCGTTCAGTTCATGCGTCCAGCTCGACGTCGTAAGTGTTGCGCTAGCCATGAGCCCAATGCCGCCCTAAGGCTGCCGGGACTTCGGCGCACGAGGCGCGAGCGAAGGAAACGAACTCGGCATGGACGAACGACTAGCGCGGGCCGATGCGGCGCTGCGGGCTGGACAATCTAAGGCGGCGATCGAGCAGCTTTCGTCGTTGTTGAACGCTGATCCTTTGCAGCCGGCGCCGGTCTATCGCGCCCTGCTTGTGGAGCTCTATCGCACAGACCGGATCGGTGAAGGCGCAAGTTGGGGCGAAGTGGCCGCACAGCAACATCCTGGCGATGTTGAAATTCTGAATATGCTGGGCGTCATGTACCGACGCCTGGGCCGGGCCTCCGACGCCCTGGCGGCCCTCGACCAGGCCGCCAGGCTCGATCCTAAGAGCCTCGCAGTCCAAACCAATCGTGGCAACGTACTGCTTGATCTTGACGACGCGCCGCGCGCCGAGGCGGTCTTCACAAACCTGATGCGCGCTGACCCGCGCAATGCGGAATATCAGCGACAGCTGGCGCGCGCATTGATCAAGCAGGGCAGGCCAAACCCCGCCCGGGCGCGCCTGCGCCAAGCGCTGCTGCTCAAGAAGGACAGCCTAGAGATTTGGCTTGATCTGATCGGCCTGGAGAACGACGCCCACCGCACCGACGAGGCCCAGGCCCTGATCGATCGCGCGCTCGCCATCTTGCCTGATCATCCAAGGTTGCTCGAGGCGCGGATCATCGTTCTTCGCCGCGCCGGCCAGATGGCCCAATCCCAGGCCTACGCCCTTGAGCTCCTGCAGCGTTTCCCAAACGCAGCATGGCTCCACGTCCAGCTCGGCAACGCCGTGGTCGACCAGGACCGGGAACGCGCCAACGTCCACATGCGAAAGGCCGTGGAACTGGAGCCTGGCCGCCTCGACTATCAGATGACGCTCATCGAAAGCCTTGAGCGCACGCGCAGCGGCGACGAAGGAGCCAACATCGAGGAGGCCTATCAGCTCGCCAGGCGCGTGGCGGGAAGCCTCAACAAAGGCCCCGGGTACCTGAAGATACTGAACGAGGTGCTGATCAGGGTCTGCGCGTTCGATGAGGTTGACCAGCTGGGTGATTTCAAATCGTTGGGACGCAGCTGGGCCTTATCCAACCGACACTCGGCCCTTCTAAAGCAGCTCGCCCGCGTCAGGACCCTTGAGGATCGCTACGAGCTCTTGGAGCAGCACCGGATTTGGGGACAGCTCGCCGAAGCCGCCGCCGCCACAAGCCCTATCAAACGCCCGCCACGGCGGGCCGGCGGCGGCAAGATCCGCATCGGCTTCATGTCGTCGGACCTTCGCAACCACCCTGTCGGATATTTCGCCCTGCCGCTTTTCGAACACGTCGATCCGCAGCGTTTCGAGATCTACTGCTATTCGTTCTACCAAGGCGCCAAGGCCGATCAGCTGCAGGAGTTTTTCGCAGCCCGCTCCAAGGCCTACCGCTGGGAGCCTGGAATAAACTCTCCAGGCGCCGCCCAGATGATCGCCGATGATCAGCTCGATTTCCTGATCGAGCTGGGCGGCACGACCCATATGAACCGGCTCGATGTGATGGCCTATAGGCCAGCGCCGCTCCAGGCCAGCTGGCTTGGCTACCCCCATTCGTCCGGGCTTTCGGAGATCGACTATCTGATCACAGACCCCTTCAACACCCCGCCGCGGCGCGATCTTTTGATCGAAGAGCCCCTCGTCATGCCCAAGAGTTGGATCGCACTCGGTCGTATGGTGTTTTCGGACAGGCATGGGATTACGCCAGGCCTGCCAGAAGAGCGAAACGGCTACATCACCTTCGGGACCGCCAACAATCCGCACAAATACGGTCGTGAGGTCATCGCAGTCTGGTCTCAGGTGATGAACGCGACGCCAAACTCGCGGTTCTTGTTCGTAAGGCCTGAAAGCGGCTCGCAGTCTTTCCGCCGCAATCTGGTGGCCGAATTTCAGCGCAACGGCGTCGAGCCGGCGCGCATTGCGTTCACCGCGGTTCGCGGCGCCCACATGCAGCACTATAACGAGATCGACGTCAGCCTCGACACCTTCCCGCTGACTGGCGGGACGACCACGACGGAGGCCCTATGGATGGGCGTTCCCGTCGTGAGCCTACGCGGTGAAGCCTTTTTTGAACGACTGAGCGCCTCGATCCTCGCCAACTGCGGACTGAGTGATCTGGTGAGCGACAGCCGAGACGAATTCGTCCGGGCGGCCGTGGATCTGGCGGGCGACAGAAGCCGAAGATTGGCGCTTCGCGAAGGATTGCGCGAGCGCATGAGGTCAGGCCCGCTCGGTCAAACCGAAACCTTCGCGCAAGACTTCTACGACCTTATCACCCGTACGGTTGGGGCTCGCTGAGGCCCCGCGATCAAAGGCGAAAATACTCCTGGAGGAGGTCCGCAGGCCGGGCTCGAAATGTCAGCGACCCAGCCTCGCCCCCAAAGGCGATCATCCCGGCCGGCACACGCTGATTTATGACGCTTGCGCCCTGCGAGACGACCGCGTCGTCTTCAACGACCGATCGCGCCGCAACTGTGCTTCCAGGATAAAGCACCACGCGCTCGCCGATCACTGGAACCTGATCCTTGTGCCGTCCGACGGTCGCATGCTGATAGAGCACCAGGTAGTTGCCATAGGCGGCCTTGGCCAGGACCACGCCCAGGCTATGGCCGATATAGAAGACCTCCGGCATGGCGATCTCATAAAAAAGGTCGATGCCGTTCAGCGCCTTATTCATGAGGAATAGCCTGACGGGCGCTTCAGTGTCGCCCGAGCCCTTCCAGATCGAATTGGCCAGGAAGTAGAGAAACGTGGCGTGCTGCGATGATTGCAGGACATCAAATTCATCAGGCCGCCAAGGCGCGCAGGCATTGATGCATCGGTGCAGCCGCGCAAGAGCCTCGTCGAGATGAGCTTCCACCGATCTTCGAAAGGCCGCCTCGCGCCCGTCTGGAACGATCGCCATGGACTGGGCCACGACATAGGCGACCAGGCTTTGGCGGGTGTGATTGCGAAGTTTCAAGCGTTTAGGCTTTCGAGGTAGCGGCGGACGACCTCCTTGACCGGCCGCGGCGCAAGGCCCAGTGCGCGTTGGCGATCGATTGCGGCCAGGGGCGGGGCAAGGGGCGAGACGTCGAGCGAAAAGCTGACGTTCCAGCCGGCCTCGAGGAATAGGTTGGCGATCTCTCCGTTACCGACCAATTCCCCGCTGGCCACGTTGATGACGCCGTTGGCCGATTGCTCCGCCATGGCGATCAGGGCTGTAACGACATCATCAAGGTGGATGTAGTCGCGAACGATATGAGGGCTCGATTCAAGTCTAAGATCCCGCGTGCGCGCAGCTTCGATCAGCCATTGGGACAGAAACCCCGGCGCGTCCGGCGCCCAGTCGAAGACGTTGGACAGTCGCGCCACGGCGCCATGGCCTTGCGTACGGGTGAGCGTGACGTTCTCACCAAGCGCTTTAGAGATGTCGAAGATGCGGCGCGGGTCGCTGACGTCGAAAAGCAAAGGGGCGTGCTCATCCAGCACCGCAGCCGCCTGCCCATCGTAGAGCCGGGTCGAGGAGAGATAGATCAGCTGTTCGAAACGCCCCGCGCGCACTGTCTCACTGAGCAGCGTCACATGGGCTTGCACCGCATCAAAAGGTCGGCGGTCATAGTCCGCAGTCAGCCCCGCACAGTAGAATATCACACCCATGTCACGACCAAGTAGACTGGTGTCGCCCTTGGCGGGTGCAAAGACGTCCCAACCTTCAAGGCTAAGCCGGCTCTGAAGCCTTCGCCCTATAAAGCCGCTCGCCCCGATAATCGTCGCCAGGCCGGTCATGGACCGCGCTTCCCGATGCGCCGCGTCGGCGCGCCGGCGTGGATTTCATAAGCCGGGACTTCACCCATCACCACCGAGCCTGCGGCGATCACCGCGCCTCGACGAATGATCGCGCCATCTAAGACCACGACGCTTGCGCCCAGCCAGACATCGTCTTCGATGATGATCCCCCCCTTTGAAGGCTGGAAGCCCTGGTCCCGGATCAAGCGACCTGGATCAGCCACCGCATGATTGGTGGGCGCCAAGGTGCAGTTGGCGGCGATTGCGACTGCATCGCCGATCCGCAGTCCATTTCCCGTGTAGAGCACGCAGCCGGAATTGATCGCACAGTCCGCGCCGATCTTGAGATCCCCTGTTCCGCCGGCTGGTTTGATTTTCACGAAAGCATCGATGATGGTCCGGGGACCGATCTCGATGATTGTGCCTCGGACCGAGTCTTCGACATCGGCGTGCGGGGAGATTCTTGCAGTGGGATCGATCTTCAACATCCCGCGGTCCTTGGACTAAGCTGCAGCCTAGGTCGCATCGGATAGCAAGATCAATGCGTGCGCGCCGAGCCTAGCCCGACGGCGCGCGCCAAGGACCTCAGTTATAGACCGTGATCTGCGGTAAGGCCGTCACGAAGCGACCGCCCCAGTCGCGAATGAACGCCAATTGGCTGATGATTTCGTCCTTGAGGTTCCATGGCAGAATCACCAGCACATCGGGCCGCATTTCGCTGAGCGCGTCTGGCGCCAGAACCGGCAAATGGCTTCCAGGCAGGAACCGCCCTTGCTTAGCGAGGCTCACATCAAAGACCGCCAAAATATCGTTCGATGACGAACCACAATAGTTGAGGAACGTATTTCCCTTCGCCGCAGCTCCATAGGCTGCGACGCGACGTCCCGCCAAACGTTCCGCCGCTAGGAAGTTACGAAAATTGTCGCGGACAGCTTCCACGCGCGGTGCGAAACCACCGTAGGTTTCGATGCGCTGCAGCCCCGCGCCGCGCTCCTCCCGCCGCAACTCCACCAAGGCGTCAGTCTCTTCCTGGCCCGATCCCAAATGACAGCAAAAAAGCCTGAGCGAGCCTCCGTGGGTTGAAAGTCGTTGGACATCGAATGGTCGCAAGCCGTTAGCTCGCAAGACCTGCTCGACGGCCAGCAGAGACAGATAAGAGAAGTGTTCATGGTAGATTGTGTCGAACTGAACGCCGGCGATGAGGTTCAACAGATGCGGGAACTCGAAAGTGACGACGCCGTCGTCTTTCAGGACTTCGCCGAACCCGGCGACAAAGTCGCTGATGTCAGGCACGTGGGCCAGCACATTGTTGGCCGTCATGAGGTCGGCGCGTTCTCCGCGTGCAGCCAGACGCCTCCCAGCCTGCGCTGAAAAGAACATCACTTCGGTCGAGACGCCGCGGGCCCGCGCAGCCTTGGCGGTGTTGGCTGTGGGTTCTATCCCGAGCGCGGGAATATCCATGTCGACGAAATGCTGAAGCAGATAGCCGTCATTGCTCGCGACCTCGATGACGCGCGATTGCGGGCCCAGGTCGAAGCGTTCGGCCATGGCCTTGGCATAGGTCCTGGCGTGCTCCACCCAGCTGGCGGAGTAGGAGGAGAAATAGGCGTAGTCGTCATCGAAGATCGCCTCGGCGGTCGCCAAGTGATCGGTCTGGACGAGAAAGCAACTTTCGCAAACACGCACGTGCAGCGGATAGGTCGGGTCATCTGCAGCCGCGAGCTGGGCAGGCGATAGGAAACGATTGGCTAGCGGCTGTCGGCCCAGATCAAGGAAGGTATGAACCAGCGGCGTCTTGCAGAACCGGCAAAGGGGAGCCGTCATGCCCCGCTCTCATAGGCGGCGATCTGGGCGCGACAGAGAGCCAGAGCGTCCTCACCCTTCGCCTGCCGGCGATACCAATCCATGGTCAAGTCAATTGCGCTGGCCGGACTAAGTCGGCTTTCGAAGTCCAGCACTTGCTTGGCGAGGCCCGCATCGATCGCCAAAGACCGGGCCTCGATCGACGTGGGGTCAGGCTCATGGCGCCACGGCTGCGCGGCGATGGCTTCGACGCACAAGTCCGCAAGATGGCCGACAGTTATCTGCGGGTCGCCGGGACGCGGGCCAAAATTCATGGCCTTTGGCGTCGAAGGCCTCGTCGCCAGAACTTCCAGGTAGGTGAGGTAGCCTGCAATGCAATCCAGGACATGCTGCCAAGGCCGCGTCGCTTCAGGGTGACGCAACACCGCCTGTTGGTTGTTTCGCGCCGCACGGACGATATCGGCGACGATACGGTCTGAAGAAAAGTCACCCCCCCCGATGACGTTGCCGGCGCGCGCTGTGGCCAGCGCAACGCCTGCTGCCTCAAAGTAACTGCGCCCAAACGCTTGGGTCACGATCTCGACGGCGGCCTTTGACGCGGCGTAGGGCTCGACCCCGCCCAAAGCATCGCCCTCGCGAAAAGCGCGACCGTCGGGGTTTGCATAGACCTTATCGGAGGTGATCACCAAGATGGCCAGGAGCGAGATCTGCGAACGCAAAGCCTGCAACAAATGGACTGCGCCCATCACATTGGCCGCAAAAGTCGCCACCGGATCGGCAATCGCTCGACGGACGATCGGCTGAGCCGCCATATGAAGTACGAGATCGAACGATTTTCCCGCCAAGCCGTGCTCGACCGCCGCATGATCGCGAAGATCGACGAAGAGCGACGCGCAGGTGAGACGTTCGACCGCAGCCAGCTCGAAGAGGCTCGGGTCCTGTTCCGGTGGAAGGGCCAGTCCGGTTACGGCCGCACCAAGCTCTTGCAGCCAAATCGCCGCCCACGCGCCCTTAAAGCCTGTGTGTCCGGTAAGAAGGACCCGCTTACCGTTCCAGAAGGCGCGGTTCAACGCCGCCACGGCGCCTCGCCCGACGCCCAGAGCGCTTCAAGGTGGTTCTTGTCCCTCAGCGTATCCATGGCCGCCCAGAAGCCGTCGTGTCGGTAGGCGGCGAGTTGACTGTCTTGGGCCAGCGCCTGCAGGGGCCCCGCTTCGAAAATCGTTTCATCCCCAGCAATCCTTTCCAGAATGCTGGGCTGCAGGACAAAGAAGCCGCCATTGATAAGGCCGTTGTCTCCAGGCGGTTTTTCAATAAACCGGCGCACGGTGCTGTCGTCGATCTCCAGCGCGCCATAGCGACCAGGCGGTGCAACCGCGGTCACCGTGGCCTCTTTGCCATGACGGCGGTGGAAGGCGGCGAGAGCGGCCACATCCAGGTCGGCAAGACCGTCGCCATAGGTCAGGAAGAAGGGTTCGTCGCGATCTAAGTATCGGCTGACCCGTCTGACCCGGCCCCCGGTCATGGTCTCCTCCCCGGTGTCGACCAGCGTGACCCGCCAGGGCTCGACCTTGCTTGAATGAAACTCGGTGACGCCGCGGCCTAAATCAACGGTCAGATCGGCGTTGTGGAGGACATAGTTGGAGAAATATTCCTTCACCACATAGCCCTTGTACCCAAGGCACACGATGAAGTCATTGAAGCCATAGTGGGCGTAGAGCTTCATGATGTGCCAAAGGATCGGCCGTCCGCCGATTTCGATCATAGGTTTGGGCTTGAGGTGGCTCTCTTCGGAGATCCGCGTCCCAAGTCCTCCCGCCAAGATCACCGTCTTCATCTCACACTCGCCTTTCGTCGACCCCGCTCGGACATCGCTCACGCCACTCCTCAAATAGCCGCAAGGCGCGAACAAGCCCAAGGCGAAGCTGCTGCTGTGCTACGCTTTCAGCCGGCGCCTCAGCCATCACTTCAGAGCCTTAAGGCCTTGCGCGAAAGCATCGGCGGATCGACGGCGGCGTAAATAACCCCCGCAATCGCCGCGAGATCGGTGAAATAGAGGTAGCGATAGTCGCAGGCGATCGAGATGATGAAGAAGCTCGCCGCAAAGGCTACGCCCGCGGCTTGAACACCGGCCATGACGATATCGGCGGGTTCGCGGCGCCAAAGCAAGAGGCCTGCCAGCCCCAACGAGATCGCTACGTAAAATCCGTGCCAATAGATCGGCGTGTCCAAGAACCATGTCGAATAGTTGGCCAGGCCCACGTCGGTGTCGGAATAGCGATGCTCGAGTTTCAACGGCCCCATCTTTTCAGCCGGCGCATCAACGCCCACGTAGATGGGCAAGCACCAGTCGATCACCGGGGGCGCGAACACCCAGCGGAAGTCTTCCCACCGAACGCGCAGATAAAGCAGCGGCCGCTTACCGATAAGGTCCACCCACTGCCTGGCGACCACCTGCGTCGGAACGTTCCATTCCGCGTCGTTGAGCGCCTTATCGCGATCGATGAAATCGACGCGCCGGCCGGAGTATTCGAGCGGACCCCGCGTTTCGATAATGGCGGTGTCAGCTGGATCAGCCGCCGCCATGATCGAGAGCTTATATGTCGGATCCAGTGCGATCGCACCGACGAGGTCATAGTTCTGAACGATGCCCAGGCCAGTTTTCACCCCTGGCTCTGGCGGTGAACGGGCCGGGATCGACCACATCGTCAAAAGCTGGCCTGCAACGGCGACAGCCACAAAGCCGCCGAGCGCCCAGATGGCGGCGCTTCGCCAACGCCGCGAGCCGGCCACCCAACCCAATGCAAGCCCACCAAAGAGCGCCACGATAAGTCCGTTTTGACGGACCTGGCTTGCAATCGCCAGAAAGAGCAGCGCCGCCCCCAGTAAGACCCACCGCCAGCGCAGGTTCGACCAGTTTCGCGCTGCGTGAGCCAGAAAGACCATCCCCGCGATAGCGGTGTTGGCGAAGGCGACATCCTTCCAGACAATCGCCTGATAGATCAGAACCTGCGGCGTGAAAGCCGCCAAGGCGGCGACCAGAGGCGCCACCCAGCTTGTTCTGTCCCGAAGCGCGCAGAACGACCCCAGGCTGCCGAAGAAGAGGAGGCCGCTGACAATCACATAGAGCGCCGTGCCTGGGATCACAGCGTCGAAGAGGCCAAGGATCTTGGCGTAAAGCGCCGGTCCCCACGTCTCGCGCAGATGGAAGCGCCCCTCGTAAAGCTGAGCGACGGTATCGTAGGAAAGATGCCCCGGCAGGTTCTCCCACAGCATGGCCAAAAGGCTTGCGGCCAATACGGCCAGAAAAACCACGCGCGGACTGATCTGCAACCTGAACCCGGTCATCCGCTCGCCGAAAACCCCCGTTAATCGTCGCGCACGCCGACGATTTGGTAGGGGGCTTGGCCATGCTTGAGAAGCGCAAAAGCGCACCGCTTGGCGCAGGCTTGCAATCATGGTGAGTTGCCGGCGTATGAGCGTCGTCTACGTCCTCGCCCATTTCGACGACGAATATTGCGCCCTGCCGCTGATCCGGCAGGCCGCTGCGCAAGGTCGCGCGCAACGCTTCATCCATGTCGTGGACTACCGCAATCCCAAGATGGCGGCGCGTAGGCGCGCCGAAAGCCTCACGTTCCTGGCAAAGTTCGGGATCGCAGCTTCGAGCCAGCTCCATCTTGGCGCCGGGACAGGTTGGTGGGATGGCGAGCTGTGGCGTCATGCGCCGTACGCCTATGAGGCGCTGAAGGCCGCCGTTCCGGAACCCGTGGAGCAGGTGGTGGTCCCAGCCTGGGAGGGCGGCCATCCCGATCACGACATCTGCGCAGCCCTAGGCGTTAAATTGGCGGCCGCGCGCGGCGGCGTGTGCGACCAAATCGGCCTCTATCAGGGAAAGGGGCTCCCCTGGATCTTCTATCGCGCTTGCTCGCCTCTTGCAGAGAACGGTTCGACCAAGTCCATGACCTTGAGCCCCGCAGCCTGGGCGAACTGGATCGCCTCGGTCAGCGCTTTTCCCTCGCAGATCAAGGCCTGGTCCGGCCTGATGCCGGCGATGTTCCTGACCTTCGCCCAGCAGCGCGGGTTCCGCTACCAATCCCTCGATCCTGCCCGCATTGCGCAGCGTCCGCATCCGGGCGGGCTGCTCTATGAGCGCCTGTTCAAGACGCCCTATGCCGATGTTCGCGCCGCAGTCGACCTCTTGGCGGCCGACGGCAAGGCGCCCTGGGCTGGGCCATGAACGACCTGGTCTTTCGCCCTGCAGCCCACGAAGACCTCGGCGACACGGTGGAGCTGATGCGATTGGCGTTTCCCGCCGCTCACAAGTTCAGCCGCAGCTTCCTACAGTGGCAGTATTACGACAATCCAGCCGGCCCGCCGATGGGCTGCAACATCGCTGCGGGCGCACGTTTGGTCGGGCATCTGATGGGCATTCCGCAGCGGGTGTCCCTGCGCGGTCAACCGGTGAATGCGACGCTCATCATGAATGTGGCCACCCACCCTGACTATCGCGGCCGGGGCCTGTTCCTGGAGCTGGTTCGGCGCGTGGCGGCGATGTCAGCCCAACGCGGGCACGCAGGGATTGTAGGCGTCGCCAACCAACAAACTGAACGGGCCTACCGAACCAAACTCGGGTTTCAGAACGTCGCCGGCCTCCACGCCCACGTGGAATTTTCACCCCAGGTGATTGACATGCCGCGCGCTGTGAAAGCTGCGCAATTTGTTCAGATGTGGACTGACGAGACGCTATCGTGGCGCCTGCAAAACCCGGTAAATCCCCTGAGGATTGTCGCTGCCACACCGCAAACCCTGACCGTCGAAGGCGCTTCAAGCCTGCCGCTGGTTCGCGCTCGCGCCACAATTTCGCGGGCCGGTCTGCATCTGGCGGCGCGTGGGGCTGCGGCAGGGCCGGCTGTGGTGCTGGGTCTGACGCCAAAGGAGACCGCGCGACGTCGCCTGGCGGTGACCGTGCCCGAACGCCTTCGCCCCTCGCCGCTCAGAATGATCTGGCTCAACCACAAAATTCCAGGCGATCAACTTGATCCGGAACAGATCCTCTTCAGCTTCTTGGACTTTGACGCCTTCTGACCAAGGCCTAACCGCCCACCGGGCCTCGTTGGCCCTGCATGATCACGGCGAAACCGCCTAGCATCAGCAGGTATCCAACGGCGAAGCGCCAATCGAGCGGTTCTTTGAAGACCAGCCAGGCGACCAGCGGCACCAGGCCAGACCCTACGATTGAAAAGGCATAGGCCGTCGAAAGCGGTACGCGCGTCAGGATGTAAAACCAGAAAAGCGCGGTCAGGCCATACCAGGCAAAGGCGCCCATCAGGGCGACGTTGGTGATCAGCTTCAAGACCAAGGGACCTGAGAGCCGCGCGTTGTTCACCGCAGCAAACTTGAAGAGCGTCTGGCCAACCGGCAGGGCCAGCGAAAATGCCGCGCACAAAAGAGCGTCCTTGAGGATCATTGGGGCCTGCCCTCAGCTTCCATCCGCGCGATCGTGCGCAAGTAGGGGTGGATCGGACGGATTGGCACGTTCAAGACATCGAAATTAAGCGCCTGCATCAGAAGCTGTGCGCCCAGGATCACGGGCAATGCTGCGGCCATGACCACGCCGGCGGACGCTGCGGCGGTGTGGGGCGCGCTGATATAATGCAGGCCGTAGCCGACGCCGAAGAGCACAAAGATGACGCCGAACACCAGCTCCAGGCTCGCCGCCGAAAAATCCCGCACGAAATACTGACCAAGCAGGCGCTGAAGAAAGTTGGTCACATGCTTGAGCGCAAAGGGGCCGACAATCGCCCCGATGCGTAGATTTGAGACTTCGCCGCCGTAACGCGCCGGCATTGGGACGTCGCGAACGACCGCCCGCAGCGTACCTAGGTGATAAAGCAGATCGGTCTCAAAGAAGAACCGCCGGGACACGCGCTTTTCGATGACCATCCGCGCGACCTGGCTCTCGATTGCGGTGTAGCCGTTGGTCGGATCGAAGATGTTCCAGTAGCCCGTGGACATCTTCGCCGCGAAACTTAGCGCCGCATTTCCAATCACCCGGACCGAGGGCATCGACGTCAGGTGGCTGATCGAGGTGAAACGATTTCCCTTGGCGTAGTCGGCCTCGCCCAAGAGGATCGGCGCGACCAGGTGAGAGATGTAGCCGAGGTCCATCTGGTCGTCCCCATCGACCTTCACCATCACCTGCCCCCCTCGCTGGATGGCCTCGCGATAGCCGGCCATGGTCGCGCCTCCGACCCCTTGATTTTGCGCCAAACGCACCACGACCACGCGTGGATCTGTGGCGTTTTTTCCAATGAAATCACCCGAGCCCTCAGGGCAGGCGTCGTCAACGCAAACGATGCCGTCCACCCAGGCCGGCGTCTTGGCGATTACGTCAAGAATGTGGGCCTTCACCTTGAAGCAGGGGATCACCAGCCACACGCCGGCCCCATCCAAGGTCGGGTCAAAGGCCCGCGCCATCCTGCGTCGTTCTTCAGCCGGGCGTTCGGTGCGACGCGCAATCTTGTCCATGGACGTCATACGACTTCAGCGGTCCCCCACGACTCGGGCTAGCACGGTAGGGCTCGCAAAGGCAAAACGCGATGAGGGCGCCATTCTTGCGCCCAAATAACCCGCCTGCTAGGAGCGCCGCTTCGTCGGGAGATCCATGGACACCGCCACTCATATGCTGCGAACCGGACGGCGTGGATCGCTGTTCGAGTACCAGATGGCGTTTCGTGACCTGCGAGCCTCGCTGGTCCGGATAGACCTGGCGTGGTCGCTGGCGTCTCATGACGTCATCTCGCGCTATCGCGGATCAATCCTTGGACCCATTTGGATTACGCTTTCCATGGGCCTGATGGTCCTAGGCATCGGCTTCCTGTGGGGCGAGGTCTTCGGCGTTTCGACCCATGACTTCATCCCGCTTGTGGCGATGGGGATCGTATTCTTCGGAACCGTCACAAACACCATCAACGAAGGCTGCGATACGTTCGTGCAGGCTGCGGGGATGCTGTCTCAGACAAGCCTGCCGATGTTCACCTTCGTTTGGCGAACGGTGCTGAGAAACCTGATCAACCTCAGCCACCACCTGGTCATCGTTCTGGCGGTGCTGCTCTATTTCGGCTTCTGGCGAACAGCGAACTACCCAGGCGCGGCCCTGGGGCTGACGCTGCTGGTGCTCAACGTCTCTTGGATCTCAATGCTTGTTGGGATCATGTCCGCCCGCTTCCGGGACATCCCCCAAGCTGTGCAATCGGTGACGCAGGCCGCTGCGATCATGACGCCGGTCGTGTGGCCGGCCGACCGCATCAGCCCCGCCCATCGACCGCTCTTGGACTTCAACCCGTTCTATCACATCTTGGAAGCGGTGCGTGCTCCGCTTCTTGGCCAAGGCGTCGCCCCCCATACCTACCTCTTCCTGGCCGTCATGGCCGTGACAGGGTGGGTCGTCGCCTTCAGCATCTTTGCGGTCACACGTCGTCGGATCGTGCACTACCTCTAGCCTCGGCTCTTAGCGCTGCTTGCCGGCGATTGAGCTGAACCCATTCCGCCCGGGGCGCGTGGCCCAGGCCGCCTGCATTGCGGCCCAAAGCCCCGCCCTGATAGATCGAACCTTCATTGCGCGAGGCGCCAGGCACCCCTTTGGACGTCATCTTCACCATCGTCTCGCGCAATTATGCAGCCCAGGCCGCCACGCTGATGGAGAGCCTCGCCATCGCCGAGCCAGCGGCGCGCCGCGTCGTTGTGGCGAGCGATGGGCCAATCCCGGCCCTTGAGAAGTTCGCCCAGGTGATCGACGCGGCATCGCTCGATGCGCCCTATGGGCCGATGAGCGTCTATTACGACGCCCTTGAGCTCAACACCGCCATCAAGCCCTACGCTTTTCGACGGCTTCTGACTGAGCCTGGGGTGACCTCGGCGACCTACCTCGATCCGGACATCTATGTCTTCCGTCCTCTGGATCGGGTGCGCCAAGGCCTGGCGCGGGCTCAGCTCGTGCTGACCCCTCACCTGACGCGTCCGCTGCTGGGCCAAGCCATGCCCAACGACCACGCCATATTGCGCTCAGGTTCCTACAATCTCGGCTTTTGCTCAGCTCGCGCAGAGCCCAAGACGATCGAATTGATGAGCTGGTGGGCCGCGCGCTGCGAATTCGACTGTCGGGTGGACATGAAGGACGGCCTCTTCACCGACCAACGCTGGATGGATTTAGCGCCCGGGTTCGTCGAAAGCTTGGATGTGGTCCGCGAGCCGGTCCTCAACCTGGCCTACTGGAACCTGGAGAGCCGCACGCTTGGGCGAGACGATCAGGGTTGGACTGTCGATGGTCAGCCGCTGCAGTTCTTCCACTATTCCGGCTTTGACCCGCTGCGCCCGGATATTCTCTCCAAGCATCAGGACAGGGTCCGCGTTGAACCCCAATCTGTGTTGGCGCAACTGCTCAGCGACTACGCCGCAGCCATGCTGCGTAACGGCCACGCGACCAGCCACAAGATCCCATACGCCCATGCGCGGCTCCCCTCGGGCAGGCTGGTCACGCGGGCCCTAAGGCGGCGCGCATTGCGCGCTGCGCGCGAGGGCATGGATTTCTCCCAAGGCCTTAGCGATGCCGTAGCTGAGTGGGCCGATGCGCCGGAGCCGCAGGCCGCATTGCCCGGCATGCCTGACATCACTCGTACGATGGATGAAGTCTGGCGCGAGACCCCGTCCGGCTTTGAAATCGATCTGCTCGCTGATCGCCTAGGGTTCCATCACTACTTCGCAGAAAAGGCGGCCTTGCTCGGCGCCGATGCACACGCCGGATCCGCAGCAAAGGCGCTGGTGGACGCCTGGCGCGGCGGTTCGCGCCAACCAGATCCTTCCGTTTGGGGCGAGATGGCCTGGCGCGGCGCTGCATCCGAGGTCTTTGATTGGCTGCGGGAGCCTTCGTCGGACGGGGTTCCTCGCGCGGCGAAAGCTCTCTTGGGCGCGCGGCGGGACCTGCGCGACAGGTTTGCAGGCGACAATTCAGGCTTGGTCGCCTGGTGCCTGGGCGCCGAGGCGGCCCAAGGACGGTTCGCTGCTGACCTCCTGCCGACGAACGTCATTGCGGACATGGCGCAAGACCCAAGCTCGCTGTTTGCGGCCGCCAAGCTTTGCAACCCGCGCGGGAACGACCTCAAACAGCGACTTTCGGTAGGCTTCGGCGTCGCCGCGCGCGCTGGCTGGCCGCAAACACTGACCGAGGCGCTGCGCGCGCCCTATCTGAAAGCGGCGGCCGGTCTTCCGGCCCCCTTCATCGTGCTTTTTCAAATGATCCGGGAAAGCCGGGTCGACCTCCAGCGCCTATTTCCGCTGCGCGGGCGCAAGCAGCAGTTTAGCTATCTGCGCTGGTTGGTAGGTGGAGGTCTGGCGGAATTCGGTGTGGAGTTCGACGCGCTCCCTCAGCGCGTGCGCCTGCATCCTCTGATGCAATTGGCCCGCCTGACGGTGCGCCAGCGCCAGGGTTCTGCAAGGGTCCCCCCCCAAGGCGATGTCGCAGAGTTGTGGGTTCTTGAATGCATCGACGCGGCCAAGGCGGCGGTGGCCGATCGGCCGGTTTTCGAGGCGCGCACCGGCCGCTTCCTAGGCCCCTCAGGTCCGGTGGCGCCGCCTGCGCGCGCAGGTCTCGTACGCTTCCTGACCCATCCCGACCTCGCGCCTGCCGATGCGATTGCACTCTATAGCCAAGGCGTGCGCTGGACCCGCGCCGTCGGCGTCTGGGAGGCGACGGCGGTGTGCGCCGACAGCATCGGATTGGGATTTGTCGACGAGGTCTGTTCACCGATAGGAGGCCTCCCCCAGGTTCGGCCTGTCAAGATGCAGGGCCTGGACCCAGCATGAGCCTTACGCGGGCCGCACGTCGTCTTTGGCGCAGCGCCCTGCCCCAACCGCTTCGCAAACTGGCTGCGCCAGGCCTTAACTTTCTGCTTGAGACCTATGTCCGCGCCGCCGCGCGTGCGCCGCACGGCGCACGGACCGCCACCGGACCGATTAAGGTGGTGGGGTATTTTGCAGGCTCCCACGGCATCGCAGCTTCCGCTCGCCTGGCCGCCCGCGCCTTCGAGGCCCTGGGCGTACCCGTCGAGCGCGTGGACGTCACCGACGCCAAGCTCGATTGGAGCGGTCGCCTCGTGGCGCCCCAGTCGGCGTCCGCTTGGATCTTCCACCTCAATCCTCCCGAGCTGCTGGCTTCGCTGGCTTATCTTGGGCCTCGCCAGCTGATCGGCCCACGGTATGGCTACTGGGCCTGGGAGCTTCCGCGCGCGCCCGCCAGGTGGCTGGGCGATGGCCGACTTGTCGATGAGATTTGGGCGCCCAGCCACTATACCGCCGAGGCCTTGGCCGGCGCCGCAGCGCCAGTGCGCGTCGTGCCGCATCCCTTGTTTGTCGAAGACTACGCCAAAGTTTCGCCCACGCCACGCCGCACGGCCTTCCAGGGCGTCGCCATCTTCGACTTCAACTCCTCGCTCGCTCGCAAGAATCCGCAAGGGGCGATCTCGGCCTGGGTGCGGGCCTTTGGCGAAAACCCTCAGTGCGAACTGACGCTCAAGGCGCAAAACGGCCAAATGTTTCCAGAAGCGCTGGCGGCCTTGCGCAAGGCCTCTACGGCCAATGTGCGGATCATCGATGAGATCTGGCCCTATGAGGCGGTCCAGAGCCTCATCGCAGGCGCTGATGTCTTGATCTCTTTGCACCGAGCGGAAGGCTTTGGTCTGACGCCGGCCGAAGCGATGGCGCTCGGCACGCCGGTTTTGGCGACAGCCTGGTCCGGCGTCGTCGATTTTATGGACGACGCCTGCGCTTTGCTCGTCCCCTTCACGCCTACCCCGGTCAATGATCCGCAGGGCGTCTACCGCGGTCAGTCATGGGCTGAACCGGATATCGCGGTGGCGGCCGACGCGCTGTTGCGCCTACGCAATGACCCAGCGCTTGGACGCGCCCTGAGCGAGGCGGCGCGTGCGCGCGTCGCACGCCAATTGTCCCCGAAAGCCTGGTTTGAAACCCTCCCGGCCGGGGTGAGGACCGCAGCCTTGGCCGCCAGGGCCTAAGCGAGGTCTAAGCATCGACCTCTTCGGGGGGGTGAACCTTTTGAAAGCGCCAAAGCAGCAGGAGGTCGTAGGTGATCTTCAGCGAGCCGCCGATCACTAACGGCCAGGCGAAAGGGCTTATACCGAAGAGAAAGCCTGCAAGAGCTGGGCTAAAAGCCGACGCCAGACTTCGCGGGACGTTGGTCAGGCCGGCTGCAGCGGCGCGCTCGGCGGGCGTGACGATGGCCATGACGTAGGAGGTGCGCGCCGGCACATCCATGTTCGAAAGCAGCGCGCGAATGAACAGCAGGCTAAACGCTGTCGCCACGTTGGGCGCGAAGGCCACGGCGATAACGCAAAGGCTGGCCGGAATGTGGGTGAAGACCATGGTCCTTATCAGGCCAATGCGCTTGGCCAGGCTAGGCGCGGCGAGTTGAGAGATCGCCGAGAGCGCGCCTGTCCAAAAGAAGAACCCGCCTGCGACAGCGAGCGAAATACCGAACCGGTGGAAAAGCCACAGAGCGAAGAGCGACTGAACCATGAAGCCGCCGCCGAACGAATCGAGGCTGAAGAGCATCGCCAGGCCCAAAACGTTTCGCCGCGATGGCCCAAGAGGGGTCCGCGGCGCCTCGGCGTGCGACGGCGCGTTCGGTAGGCCGCGATAGAGGCCGGCTGAGACCAGACCAAGCAATCCATAAGCCAGAAAGGCGCCTTCGATGAGGGAAAGCTCAGTCCAACCCGTCAGCTGCCCAAGCGGCCCCAATAACCCGACAGCCAGCGCGCCAAGGGCCGTGGCCAGGGAGCCCGTGAGACTGTAGCGGGCAAAAAGGTCCGTGCGTCTGGAGGGCGGTCCTGCATGGGCCAGAAGCGACTGCTCAAGCGGCAGGAAGGGGCTTACATCACCGCCCGAGGGATTGAGCGTTCCGACAAATCCCACGACGACAAGGGGCCAAAACGCATGCGCCTGGGAAAATGCGACCCCGGTCAGCCCCATCAAGATGCAGGTTGCAAAGAGCAGGCGCTTGGCGGGCGCGCGATGACCCGCCAACCCTACCAACAAGGTCAAGCCGGCTGAGCCCAAGAGCGTAGCCGTCGTCAAGGCGCCGACTTGGAACGCGCTAAAGCCCAGCCTGGTCAGATAGACCGGCAGGAGTAAGGCTGTGAACCCATCGCCAAAGCCGCGCACCCCGCGTGCGCCGATGAGAATTGCTGACGCGCGCAAGCTTAAGGCCTACGCGTGGTGATATCGGTGAGCGGGCCGCCTTCGCGAACGGTCTTGTTGCGATAGATCACCGCGCCCACGATGTTGGGCCGCCGGTCCAGCGACATCAGAAACTCTGGCCAAAGCTCGCTCGGAACCCAAAGGCATGGCGCTCTGGGATCTTCGTCGATGGCGATATCCACCAAGTCTCGCGCCTGCATAGGCTGCAGACTACGCTGTGAAGGGCCGCGGCGTCGACAGCGCCTGAGCCTTGGGTGACGGCTCAGCGCGCCGCGCGCGCGCGCCCGGCCTGGAGCACGCCTTCGATGAGCGCCTCGATGTCCCCGATCTGTGTCCGGTGATTGACGATTGCGGCCCGGATTGCGCTGCGACCGTTCAAGGTGGTGGCGGAGGGGGCGACGCGGCCGGCCTCCTGCAGGTCGGCGGCGATCGCGGCGTTGTCGGCGCCTTTGTAGCCGAAGCAGACGATATTCAGCCCAACCGGAGCCAGAAGCTCAAGTTCCGGCGCCGCTTCAATCCTCTCGGCGAGCGTCTCAGCAAGATCGCAGGCGCGCTGGATCACCCCGCCCAGAGCGTCGAGCCCATAGGTCTTGAGCATGAACCAGATCTTCAGCGCACGGAAACTACGCGAAAGGTCGGGCCCAAAATCGCAAGGCCACCACGCACCGCCCGCCAAACCCCTCTCTTCATGGCGCAGGTAAGGCGCGTCCCCGTAGGAGAACGTGCGCTTGTGGGCCGCAGCGTCGCGCACCAACAGAAGCCCCGCATCGTAGGGCGCCTGGCCCAATTTATGGAAATCGAGCGCCAAGCTGTCGGCGCGCTCTATGCCTTTCAGCTTGGGCGCAACGCTGGCGGCCAGGACGCCCAGCGCTCCCAGCGCGCCATCGATATGAAAGGTCGCGCCGACTTTGGCGGAAATATCAGCCAAGGCGTCCAGATCGTCGATCGCGCCTATATCAACGGTCCCGGCCGAACCTACGATCATGAAGGGCTTGACCCCCGCCGCGCGGTCCGATGCGATCGCCTGCTCCAGGGCTGTCAGGCTGATCCGGCCCTTGGCGTCGGTTTCGATGAGCCGAAGACGGTTCGTACCCAGTCCCGTCATATCCATGGCCCGAACGATGCAGGCGTGTACGGCGTTTGAGGCGTAGGCCGCAACGCCTGGGTCTCGCACGCCCTCAGAGCGGACCTCGACGCCCAAGGCGCGGTCGCGTGCGATCATCACAGCGCAAAGGTTGGCCAGCGAAGTCCCGGTAAGAAAGATGCCGCTGGCCTTAGCTGGAAAGCCGAAGACCTCAGCCATCCAGGAGATCACCTGCCGTTCAACCTCGATAGGCATGTGATCACGCCCGCCAAGGTTGGCGTCGAGACCGCCAGCCAACATTTCGGCAAGCATTCCCACCGCAGTTCCGCCGCCCTGCACCCACCCCATGAAGCCTGGATGCCGATTGCCGCTGCCGTAGGTCGCGACATCGGCCATGAACTGGGCGTGCGCGTCTTCGAGGCGGCCTGGAACACGGGGCGGGCCATCGCGGTAACGCGCCCTGGCCTCCTGGCTCGGCGCCTGCCACAAGGGCCGATCGCGAAGGCTCGCAAGGTTGTCGAACATGTCATCCAACATCCGATGGCCTTGCGCGCGCAGATCAGCCCAATCGTCTGGATCGAGGCTGACGGCCTTTCGGTCCGCGATGCTCATCAGGTGCTCCAGGTTCGAATCACGCGCCTTGCGGCCGCAACGCCGCTGACGACCATGACCTTGCCATCGCTGCAAGGCTTAGTCCTGCCTGTGCGCCAACTGAGCCGATAGGCTGCTGAACTGGGGTGGAATTCCCGCCTGCCGCCTGCGACGCAGAGGTTGTCATGCGGCGTCGCTAGCCAGAACCCAGGTTCAAACCGACATCGGCGGCTTCAGCGAAAGACAAGGCGGCGATGATCAGCTGGGCTCGGGATCGTATTGGCGCCCTTCTGATCGGCTTCAACGTCCTTCCGGGCGCGAGTAACTTTGCCTATTTCCACCAAGAGCAACGTAAAGAGATACACTATTCTGCAATGCCGCCGATTTCAATTGAATAAGAGTTTGTTGCGCCGAAAATAGATTTCGTCGGGCATCTAGAACTTCAAGATATGTAGATACACCATTTTGATACCTACTCTCTGTCGTCTCAGATAAACTTTCTTCGCTCTTGACAGTATCCTCGTCGGATAAGATTTCTTCTTCAAGGCGTTGGCGCGCCACGAGAGCATCGGAGACCTCGCGGAAGGCTGTTTGGACCGTTTTCTGGTAGGTGGCGATCAGCTCCTGTCGTTGCGCCCTGGAAAGGTCCAGCCTGGCCTTGCGCTGACCCCAATCGAAGATGGGCAGGTCGACTGACCCGCCGAATAACCAAGCCTGGGAAGCGCCCTTGAACAGCCCAGCGAGAGCCGGCGACTCATACCCGTAATTCCCGGTCAGATTGATTGTCGGGAAGAAGGCTGCACGCGCTGCGCCAATGTTGGCGTTGGCGCCTCGCAGGTTTTGCTCCGCCTGGCGGATATCCGGCCGGTTGGCCAGTAAATCGGACGGCAGGCCAGGGTTAATGGGGCCCAGCAGGTTTTGGTCGGCGATCGAACGGCCGGTTGGCAATTTTGTCGTGATCGGGCCGCCGACCAGCACCATCAAGGCGTTACGCGCCTGTTCCGAGGTGCGTTGGAGCTCGGCCAGCTGTGATTTGGCTTGCCAGACAAGCAGTGCAGATTGGTCATAGTCGACGCTCGACGTGACGCCGGCGTCGAGCCGGGCTTTGGCGATGTTATAGCCTTCCAGGCGCGCCTGGAGGGTTCGCTGAGCCAAGTCGATCCCCTCTTCGCCGGCGACAATCGACAGATAGGTCGAGGCGACGTCGCTGATCAGGGCCAAGCGGAACGCATCTGCGCCCTCGACGCTGGCCAGGTACTGTCGGCGTTGGGCTTCGCTGAGGTTACGAACCCGGCCCCAGAAGTCGAGTTCGAACGCGGTGATGGCTAGCTCGGCGCCATATAGGTTAGAGGTGATGCTGGTTTTGGGGCCCGGCGCCCCCGAGGCGCCCGAGGCCCCCGCCTGGGATTCAAGCACGCTGATGGGGGTCTGGGTGCGGGTTCCAGAGCCGCCCAGGTCCAAAGCCGGCAGCCGCTGGGCGTTCTGTATACGGAAGTTCGCATGCGCCTCATCGATCCGCGCCACGGCGGCGGCGAGATCACGGTTATTGGCGAGCGCGGCCGCGAGATAGGCGCGCAAAAGCGGATCTGCGAAATAGTCTCGCCATTCGATTGAGCCTGCAGTTCGCGCCCCTGGTGCGGATTCGACTGCGAAGGTAGAGGGGATCGGCAAGGAGGGTTGCTGATAGGGCGGCGCAAGGCTGCATCCCGAGGTCAACGCAGCGACCAGCGCCAGTGGGGCGAACGCCTTACGCACGGGAAGTCTCCGGCCCATTGGGTGGCCCTGAGTTTTGTTCCTCAAGCGCATCTTGGGCCGCAAAGTCGTTGTCGCGGCTCAGCCAGCGGCGGGCCGAATAATAGAAGACGGGCGTGAAGAAGATGCCGAGGCCGGTGACGAAGATCATGCCGCCCATCACCCCAGTGCCCATGACCTGGCGGCTCGCCGCTCCGGCGCCCGACGCGATAACCAACGGAGCCATCCCGAAAATGAACGCCAGGCTGGTCATCAAGATCGGCCGCAGGCGCTGGCGGGCCGCCGCTTTGACGCCTTCCAAGGCCGATCGCCCGGCCCGCTCCTCGTCCAGCGCAAACTCCACGATCAGAATGGCGTTTTTGGCGGAAAGACCGATCACCGTGATCAGACCGATGTTGAAGTAGATATCGGCCGACAGCCCGCGCGCCATGGCGAAGACCGCCGCGCCAAGGACCCCGAACGGAATGGCCATCAAGGCGGCGAGCGGGACCGGCCAACTCCCATAGAGCGCCGCAAGCAGCAGATAGACGACCAGCAGCGAGAGGCCGAGCAGCGCGCCCACCTGACCGCTCGACTGTTTCTCCTCATATGCGGTCCCCGTCCATTCGTAGCTAAGACCGTTTTGCAAAATCGGCGCGGAGATCCGCTCCATCTCGGCCAGAGCCTCGCCGCTCGCATGGCCAGGCGCAGCGACGCCAGAGATGGTCTGTGAAGGATAGCCGTTATAGCGCTCGACCTGCTGTGGCCCCGACGCCCATTTTACGGAGGTGAAGCTGGCGAAGGGCACCATCTCATTGCGCGAATTCGGGACCTTCAGGGCCAAGAGCTCCGCAGGCGTCATCCGCTGGCTGGCGTCGGCTTGGAGATAGACCCGAAGCACGTCTCCCAAATAGGTGAAGTCGTTGGCGTAGTAGGAGCCGAACGTGATCGCGAGCGTCTGGTTGACGTCGGCGATCTGTACGCCGAGCGCGCGCGCCTTCGTGCGGTCGATATCGACGTAGAGTTCGGGCGTTGGCGGCAGTCCTTCGGGCCGCACGCCGACAAGCACTTTGCTCTTACTCGCCTGAGCGAGGATCTGGTCGCGCGCCTCGAGCAATTTTGCGGCGCCCGCGCCGCCGCGGTCTTCGATCTTGAACGTAAAGCCGGTAGCGTTGCCAAGCGCCTGGATCGGCGGCGGATCGAGCGCGAATATCTGCGCCTGGGGGATGCCCCCCAGGGCCGCGTTGGCCTTGGCGACCAGGGCCGACGCGCTATTTGCTTTACCCTTTCGCTCCTCCCACGGCTTGAGCGTGACAAAGCTCATGGCGGTCGACTGACCTTGGCCGAAGAAACTGAAGCCCACGACCGAAACCACCGAGCGGACCTGCGGCTGTTTCTTGAAGAAGGCTTCGGCCTGTTGAACGGACACCGCCGTTCGCCCCATCGTTGCGCCTGGCGCAGCGGTATAGACCACGAAAATATAGCCTTGATCTTCGGTCGGGAGGAAACCGCCCGGCAATCGGGTGAAGAGCAAGCCGGTGAGCGCCACCGCAACGGCGAATCCGCCCAGCCAGCGAACCGGCCTGGTCAGGATGGCGTCGACGCCGCGGCCATATCGATCACGGGTGTTCGCGAAACCTCGATTGAAGGCGTCGAAGAAGCGATCCAGCCAGCCGACCGGTCCGCGCCGCAGTTTTGCGACTTTCGCCCCCTCAGGCCCAGGCTTGATCGGCTCTTTGAGGATCATCGCACAGAGCGCCGGCGTCAGGGTGAGCGCGAGCGCTGCAGAGACGAAGACCGAGACTGCGAGCGTCACCGAGAACTGGCGATAGATGCCGCCTGTCGATCCCGGAAAAAACGCCATTGGCAGAAACACCGCGACCAGAACCAGCGTGATGCCGACGATCGCCCCTGTGATCTGCCCCATGGCCTTGACCGTGGCGCGCCGGCGATTGAGGCCTTCCTCCTTCATGATCCGGTCGACGTTCTCGACCACGACGATCGCGTCATCGACGAGAATGCCGATCGCCACCACCATGGCCAAAAGCGAAAGGATATTGATCGACATGCCAAAGAGGGCGAGGCCGACACAGGCGCCCCCCAGCGAGATCGGGACGACGATCGCTGCGATAAGCGTCGGTCGCCAGTCCTGGAGGAAGACGAACATGACGAGGAAGACCAAGGCCATCGCAATGACTAGCGTGGTTTCGACGTCGCGCACGGACGCCGAAATGAACGGCGTGGTGTCGTAGGGAATTGACCACCTGATATCTGGCGGGAAGGTTGGCTCGAGCGCTTTCAGACGCGCTTCGATGGCCTTCTCCGTCGCAAGCGCATTGGCCCCGCTGGCGAGCTGAATGCCCAGGCCGGCGATGGGATTTCCGTCAACGGTTGCGGCCAGATTGAAGCTTTCCGCGCCCAGTTCTACGCGCGCGACGTCGCCCAGCCGGATGACCGATCCGTCTGGGTTTTCGCGCACGATGATTTGGCGAAACTGCTCGGGCGTCGAAAACCGGTTCTGGGTGACGATCTTGGCGTTGAATTCCGCCTGCGAGGTGACCGGCTGCTCGCCAAGCCCGCCGCCCGCGGTCTGGCTGTTCTGCTCCTGAACGGCTCTTAGGGTTTCCGAAGCTGAGATGCCGTAGCCGGCGAGTTTCTCTGGATCCAGCCAGATACGCATGGCGTACTGCGACCCAAACTGCACGACGTCGCCGACCCCGGGGATGCGCTTGATCTCGTCGCTGAGCCGGTTTGACGCGAAGTTGCCAAGCGCAGTGGGGCTGGTTCGACCCGAGCGGGAGTTGAGCGCGACCACGCCCAGGAAACCCTGCGCGGCCTTGGTGACCGTAACGCCAACCTGGCGCACCTCCTCAGGCAAGCGCGGCGTGACACGGCTGAGCCGATCTTGCACCTGGGTTCGGGCGATATCGAGGTTGGTGCCTGGCTTGAAGGTGATGGTGATGGTAGCCGTGCCATTCGCCCGGCTGGTCGCCGACATGTAGAGAAAATTGTCTACCCCGTTCATCTCCTTGGCGATGATGGAGGCGACGTTTCGATCGAGGGTATCGGCGTCAGCGCCGTTGTAGGCGACGGCCAGATTGAGCGCCGGGGGCGCGACCGCAGGATACTGCTCTACCGGCAAAGTCCGCAGGGCGAGCAGCCCGAACAAGGCGATGAACAGGGCGACGACCCAGGCGAAGACCGGATGATAGACGAAAAATCGGTTCATCGGCCTGCCTACCTCGGCGCCGACGAAGGAGCCTGGGCGGAGGCTTCAACCAGCTTGGCCCGAACTTTCTGGCCTGGCTGAACCTTCTGCCAGCCGTCGACGACGACCGTATCGCCAGGAGCGAGCCCAGAATTGATCACCCAATCGGCCGCATCCATGTCCCCGAGTTCGACCTCACGACTTGAAACCGTGCCATCGCGATTGACGACGGCGACACGCGCCTGACCGTTGCTGAGCTGGACGGCGCGCTGCGGGATGCGAACGCCGTTTTGCACGACGCCTGCGTAGATGCGTCCGCGTACGAACTGGCCGGGCAAAAGAATTTGGTCGGGGTTGGGAAATAGCGCGCGAATAGTCTGGCCGCCCGTTGTGGGATCGACAGTTCTATCCGCGAAATCAAGGTGACCCGTCGGCCCGTAGGCGGCGCCGTTCTCAAGGATGAGATGTACTTCGACATCGTTGAGCTGGGGAATTTTTAGGACGCCGGCGCGCACGCGCGCATTGATGTCGAGGATCGACGAACTTGACGGCGCGAAGGTCACATAGATGGGTGCGAGCTGCTCTACGGTCGTCATCAGCGTCGCGCCAGCGGAGCTGACCAGCGCCCCCTCGGTCACCTGCGCGCGCCCCACCCGTCCAGCTATCGGAGCTTCGACGGCGGTATAGCTGAGTTGCAATTTCGATCGGTCCACGGCGGCCCGGGCCTGAGCAGCCTGCGCCTCGGCCTGACGAAGCGCAGAGACAGCGGCGTCATATTCCTGGGCGCTGATCGCCTTGCGGCTGACAAGCGGCTCGTAGCGACCCACGACCTGCGCCGCATTGACCCGCGCAGCCTCGATGCGGCGCAAGTCCGCCTGCGCCGCGTCCAGCGCAGCGCGCAGGTCACGCTGATCGATCTGAAAAAGCTGCGCGCCGGCCCGAACATCGCTGCCTTCCTGGTAAAGTCGTCTTTGCACGATGCCGTCGACGCGCGCGCGGACCTCGGCTGTGCGCACCGCTTCAACCCGCCCGGGCAGTTCGATCACATTGGGAACGTCGCTCGCCTTGACGACTATGGCGGTGACGTCGGGGGCAGGTGGCGGGCCAGGTGGTGACTTGGCGCTGCACGCGGCGAGCACGCCGGCTATTGCAAGAGCTGGAGCGATGCGCAGTCGCGCGCAGGATCTGCAAGACCGCCCAACGCCAGCCCCGGCCTGGGAGCGCTTAGCCCGATCGGCTATTTTGAAGCTCCAGGCGATCCTCACCAGGTCCGCTCCTCGATCCAGTCGACGTAGAGCAGGCGTTCGGCGAACAGCCACACCCCGTCCGCCTTGGCGAACGTATCTGCGTAGCGAAGCGTTGCAATCATCAGGTGGCGGCGATCCCCCTTGAGCGTGAGGTGATGGGCGAGGCAATAGGCCCGCCCGGTCGCCTTATCCGCCGTGAGCGAGGCGATCGTGCTCTGGCCCACGAAGTGCATGGTGGCCTGATACTGGTTCAGGGCGTCGAACACCGGCGCCAAGGCCTCGCGGGAATTGAGCTCCTGCGACGGCGTCGGGTCCTTGGCGTTCATATAGACGACGAAGTGGGCGTCGTGGGTGAAGAGGGCCATCTGGCCTGCAGCATCGCGCCGATCGGCGCAGTAAGCGTAGGCCTCCACCAGTTCTCGGATCGCCAGGCGGTCCGCTGCTTCGCTGGGCGAAATCGGGGCGTGTTGCGTCATGATCGAGGTCCTTGCCGCACTTGGGTCAGACGACTTCGAGGATTGCTCGCGGCTCCAAGAACGCGCTTATCCCGAAGGCGCCATATTCTCGCCCGACGCCCGAGAACTTGAAGCCGCCCCAAGGCGCCTGCGGATCGTCGGCCATGCCGTTGATCACCACCCGGCCAGCTTCGATCTGCTCGGCCAGGCGCCGCGCGCGTGCGCGATCGGTCCCGTTCACATAGGCATGCAGCCCATAGTTGGAATCGTTGGCGAGACGGATGGCGTCCGCGTCGTCCTCATAGGGGATCACGGTCAGCACCGGCCCGAAGATTTCTTCCCGCGCGATGGTCATGTCATTGGTCCCAAGGAACACCGTCGGGCGCACGAAATAGCCGTCCTCGAACCCCTCCGGACGGCCCTCGCCGCCGGCCAAGAGCTCCGCGCCCTCCTCGACGCCCTTGCGGATATAGCCCTGAACACGCTCCCATTGCTTCTGGGAGACCATAGGGCCGACGGCCGTCGCCGGGTCCGCCGGATCGCCCACCGTAAACTCGCCCATGGCTTGGCGGATGGCGGCCTTCACCGCCTCCAGATTCTTCCGCGGCACGAGGAGCCGAGTGCCGGCTGCGCAGGCCTGGCCGCTGTTTAGGAAAGCGACCCAGAGCGAGGTGGGGATCGCCACGGAGAGGTCGGCGTCGTCCATCAAGATGTTGGGCGACTTGCCGCCCAGTTCGAGCGTCACCCGCTTCATGGTCGCTGCGCCATCGCGCATGATGCTCTGGCCGACCGCGCCTGAGCCGGTGAAGGAGATCTTGGCCACGTCGCGGTTGCGGACCATCTCAGCGCCGACCGTGGTCCCCAGCCCGTTGACGACGTTGATGACGCCCGGGGGCACGCCGGCCGCATCGAAGGCTTCGACCATCACCTGGGTCTGCAGTACGCTCAGCTCGCTGGGCTTGATGACTAAGGTGCAGCCGGCGGCCAAGGCTGAGGCGGTTTTCAGGCAGATGAACAGAGAATTGGCGTTCCAGGCGGTGATCAGCCCCGCGACGCCAACAGGTCCCCACGTCACGCGCGTGTTGTCCCAGCCTTTTTCGAGCGGCATCTCCTCGAGCGCCTTTGCGGTGGCTTCGTAAAACCCCGCCCCGGACTGCACGATCAGGGCGGCGAACCGGTTCACCCCGCCGTATTCCTTTGTCCAGATTGCGGTTAGGTCGTCCATGCGCGCCAAGACGGCCGCATGCAGCCTGTTGAGCAGCGCGATACGTTCGGCCTTGGAGGTCTTGCTGTAGGCGACGAAGGCGCGTTTGGCGGCCGCAATGGCGGCGCGGGCGTCTTCTTCGTCGCCCAGAGTCACCCTCGCCAGCACCTCGCCGGTGGCCGGGTTGATGCTGTCCATCAGCTCGCGGCCGTGGGACTCAACGAAACGGCCGTCGATGTAGTGGGTCGAGAGATTGATCATGGGCTGCTCCGGGTCGCCGTTGGCCGAGCCCCGCGCAAAACGCAGAACTGACGCTATCCTGGGGCATTTCCCCGGCGCACGGCTGGTAGAATTCTAACAATGACGGTCATTTTTAGTTTTCAAATGTTCGCCACACCGAATGCGGAGCCTCCTGGCCGGCGTAAGATTTGGCCGCGTTGCTGGGCGAATTGAGTTCAATTCGCCAAAATCTCTGCGTCCAATCCAAGAGAACCAACGACCAGCCCGATAGATTTGGACGGTCGATGGACCTAACCCCAAGGTCCGAGGCTCGAAACCCCATCGCGCTTCATCTGTCGACGAAGGCGCGGTTTCCAGCCTGACCACATCGCGCTCTTGGGGCTGACGGTCATCCTCCCAGACCGCCAGCCCCGACTTTTTGGATATGGGCGAAATGGGTTTCAGCACGCCGCAGTCTGAGCGCAAGGATGTCGGTCATGGTTCGAATTCGGAGCGGTCGCCGGATCGTGGTCGTCGGCGGAGGCGCTGGAGGCCTGGAGCTGGTCACGCGCCTGGGCCGCAGGTGGACCGATAAGGTCATCTTGGTCGATCGCCTGGCCGGGCATGTCTGGAAGCCTCGCCTGCACGAGGTCGCTGCGGGCCTGCTTGGTCCGGGGGAAGACGAGACAAGCTACCTCGCTCACGGTCGCGCCCACGGTTTCGACTTCGTCATGGGCGAACTCACCGGCCTTGATCTGGCGCAGCGCACGATCCAAGTCGCCCGTCTCCTGAGCCCTGAAAGCGGGGCGGAAATCCTCGGCGAAAGAACCATCGCCTACGACATTCTCGTGCTGTCTTTGGGAAGCCGGGTAAATGACTTCGGCGTCCCCGGCGTCCTCGATCATTGCCACATGCTCGATACGCCCTTGCAGGCTCAGCGGCTTCAGCACCGGTTCTTGGAAGCCGCAGTGCAGGTCAGCGCAGGTCGTTGTGAGCGCCTGCGGGTTGGCATTGTAGGCGCCGGGGCCACAGGCGTTGAGTTGGCCGCCGAGCTGCATCATGCCGCGCACGCGATGCAGCACTATGGCGGCTTAGGGGCTGATGGGCGCCTGGACATCACCTTGCTTGACCAAGCGCCGCGCGTCTTGTCGGCCGCCGATCCCAGGACGTCGGCGCGGGTGCAAGACGCTCTGGAGAAATTAGGGGTCAAGGTGCGACTGGCCGAGGCGGTGACCTCGGTCGACAATGAGGCCTTCCATCTTAAAGGCGGCGACGCCGTCGCCTGCACGATCAAGGTCTGGGCCTCGGGCGTGACTGGACTAAAGGTGGTGTCCAAGCTCCAGGGCCTATCGATCGGGCGCGGGGGACGCATCATCGTTGAGCCGAACCTGGCTTGCGTCGGCGCGGAGGAGGTCTTTGCGCTTGGCGATTGCGCGACGGCGCTGGATGACCAAGCCCGGCCGCTCTGGCCCCCGACCGCTCAGGTCGCACACCAACAGGCGACCTATCTGTCCAAGACCCTGCGTCCAGGCCGAAGTTCGCAGCGCCCGATTCCATTTCGCTATGAGCCCAAGGGGTTCCTAGTTTCACTGGGCGCCAATGACGCTGCGGCGGAGTTCCCAAAACTGGGCAAGGATGGTCCGGCGCCTTCAGCAGGAGGCGCGCTCGCCAAACTGCTTTACGTCTCGCTCTTCCACATGCACCGGCTGGCACTTCACGGTCCGGTTCGCGCCATGGAGCTGGCGCTTGCAGATGCAATACGTCGGATGGCGATCCCGCCCATCAAGCTCCACTGAAGACCTGCCCGCTGAGCGCCAGGACGAAGGCTGCTGGCGTCGAGCGTTCTCGTCTCAGCGCTGCATCGACATGAGCTTGTCCATCGGCGGCATATTGTGATGCAGCGCGGTCATGATGAAAAGCGTGCCCGCGAGCAACAGGAAGACAATCAGGACCCCGAAGGCGAGCGCCAGCACATTGTTGGTGCTCTCTGGGCCTGTGGTGATGTGCAGAAAGAACACCAGGTGCACGCCCATCTGGGCGACGGCCAGGGCGATCAACGCTGCAGGCACGCTGGGTCCGTAGAGGAAATGACCGGCCGCCAAGTAGAAAGAGGCCGCCGTCAGTCCCGCGGCCAAGGCCAGGCCGACCAGGTAGCCGACGATCCCCTGGGCGACGTTGCTGCCGTCGAGCCGCTCATCGCCGGGCGCGCTGTCGGCGACGTGGGCGTTATCCTGAGCCAGGACTTCGGTCATGGGCGCCCTGCGAGCAGATAGACAACGGTGAAGACGGCCACCCAGATGATATCGAGGGCGTGCCAGAAGAGGTTGAAACATAAGATCCGCCGCAGCATCTCGGCTCGAAAGCCCTTGGCGTAGACCTGGGCGATCATCGTCAGCAACCAAAGCAGGCCCGCTGAGACATGAGCGCCGTGGCAGCCGACAAGGGCGAAGAAGGCGCTGAGGAAGGCGCTGCGCGATGGGCCGTCGCCGGCCTCGATCAGGCCTATGAATTCGCGAACTTCCAGGGTGATGAAAATCGCGCCCAGCACGAAGGTGACGATCATCGCGAGGTAGAAGGCGGTCTTGTTGCGAGCGCCCGTAGCGACGGCGGCCATGCCGCAACTGAAGCTTGAGAGCAAAAGGCACGCCGTCTCCGCCGCGACTTCGCCGAGGTCGAAGATCTGGCGTCCCGTCGGGCCGTGCGCAGTCGCGCCGGCCAGCACGGCGTAGCTGGCGAAAAATGCCGAGAACATGACGATGTCGCTCAGCAGGAATATCCAAAAGCCGTAGGCGACGATCACCCGTTTTGGAGCCGGTCCGCCAGCTTGCCCCAGATCACCATCGCCGCCTCGACCAAGACGGTAAGGGTCGAAGGGGGCGGCGGAATCTATCGCGCTCACTGGGGGCTCCTGGTCATCTGGGAGAGCGCCATGCTGCGAGCGGCGCGGTTGGCCCGGTCGATGGCTGCAACCTCGGCGGCCGGAATCGTGATCTCGGACTGCTCGCGCCAGGCGAACGCGACGAAGGTGGCGAACGCACCCGCCAGACCCAGCGCCACCATCCACCAGATGTGCCAGATCATCGCGAAGCCGATCAGGGTCGCGAAGAAGGCGGCGATAATGCCTGTCGAAGTGTTGCGCGGCGCCTCGATGGCTTCATAGTGGGCCTCTTCGCGCAGCTGATGACGCGCGATCGCGGTCTGCTTCATCGTCCAGTAGGGCTCTTCGCCGCGGACATCGGGCATAATGGCGAAGTTGAACGCCGGCGGCGGCGAGGCGGTCGCCCACTCGAGAGAACGCCCGTCCCACGGATCTCCGGTAAGGTCCTGCAGCTTGTGGCGGTTTTTGATCGACACGGCCAACTGGGCGATCTGGCAGCCGATGCCGGCAAGGATGAGCAGGGCGCCTGCGGCCGCTACGAGCAGCCAAGGTCGCCACGCGGCGACGTCGTAGTGTTGCATCCTGCGCGTCATGCCGAGGAAGCCCAGCACGTAGAGCGGCATGAAGGCGACGTAGAAGCCGATCAGCCAAAGCCAGAACGCCGCCTTGCCCCAGCGTTCGTCCAGCCGGAACCCGAACGCCTTGGGAAACCAGTAGGTGTAGCCGGCGAAGACGCCGAACAGCACGCCCCCAATGATCACATTGTGGAAGTGCGCGATCAGGAAGAGGCTGTTGTGCAGCACGAAGTCGGCTGGGGGCACGGCCATCAGCACCCCGGTCATGCCGCCGATCACGAAGGTGACCATGAAGCCGATCGACCAGAGGACGGGCGAGGTGTAGCGGATGCGGCCGCCGAACAAGGTGAACAGCCAGTTGTAGACCTTCACTCCGGTCGGCACGGCGATCACCATCGTCATGATGCCGAAAAAGGCGTTGACGTCGCCGCCGGCGCCCATGGTGAAGAAGTGGTGCAGCCAGACCATGAAGGCCAGAACGCAGATGGCCATGGTGGCCATCACCATCGAGCGGTAGCCGAACAGCGGCTTGCCAGAGAAGGTGGAGATCACCTCGGAGAAGACGCCGAAGGCGGGCAGGATCAGGATGTAGACCTCAGGATGCCCCCAGGCCCAGATGAGGTTCATGAACATCACCGCATTGCCGCCCGCCTCGTTGGTGAAAAAATGGAAGCCGAGGTAACGGTCGAGGATCAGCATCGCCGACGTGGCGGTCAGGATCGGAAAGGCGGCGACGACGAGCAGGTTGGAGGCCAGTGCGGTCCAGCAGAACATCGGCATACGCAGGTAGCTCATGCCCGGCGCGCGCATCTTCAGGATGGTCACGACAAGGTTGACGCCGGACAGGAGCGTGCCGATCCCTGAGATCTGCAGCGACCAGAGCCAGTAGTCGACCCCGACGCCCGGCGAATAGGTCAGCTCGCTCAAAGGCGGGTAGGGCAGCCAGCCGGTCTTGGCGAATTCGCCCACGAAGAGCGAGATATTGGTGAGCAGCGCACCGACGGCGGTGAGCCAGAAGCTGACCGAATTCAGCGTGGGGAAGGCGACGTCGCGCACGCCGAGCTGCAGGGGGATGACGAAGTTCATCAGTCCGATGACGAACGGCATCGCCACGAAGAAGATCATGATCGTCCCGTGGGCGGAGAAGATCTGGTCGTAGTGCGACGGCGGCAGGTAGCCTGCGGCGTGGAAGGCCAGCACCTGCTGGGAGCGCATCATCAGGGCGTCGGTGAAGCCACGGAGCAGCATGACCAGGGCCAGCACGCAGTACATCACCCCTATTCGCTTGTGGTCGACGCTGGTGATCCATTCCCGCCAAAGGTAAGGGACCCAACCTTTCATGACCGCCAAGACGAGCACGCCGATGATGACGCAGATCACCATCGCCGACGCGACGAGCGGGATCGGTTCATCCAGCGGCAGGGCGGCCCAGTTGAGCTTGCCAAGCATCTCAGGATCCCAAACCGGGTTGGGCTTGCCCCGCTCGATCAGGCCCCGGGCCGGGGCCAGGCGCCAAGCGCCGCTCTACGATCTGTTCGAACAGGTCCGGGCCAACGTCGCGGTAGGTGAAGGGCGTAACATTGCGGGTCTGCTTGGCCAGCGTGGCGTAGCTGGCGGCGTCCAGCACGGGGCCCGCACGCCGGGTCTGCTCGGCCCAGGCGGCGAACGCGGCCGCTGTCACGGCGCGTACGTCGAAATGCATGTCGGAGAAACCGTCTCCGCTGAAATGGGCCGAACGGCCCGCGAAGACGCCAGGATGGTCGGCCTGCAGGTACAGGTCCTCGGCCATGCCGTTCATGGTGTAGACCATGCCGCCGAGCTGCGGGACGAAGAAGGTGTTCATCACGCCCGACGAGGTCAGCGCAAGGTGGATCGGCGCGCCGGCCGGCACGACCAGCGCATTGACGCTGGCCACGCCTTGGTCCGGGTAGATGAATAGCCACTTCCAGTCCAACGAGACCACCTGGACGTTCACCGCGGGGGTCTTGCCGCTCAGCGGCTGGGCTGGATCGAGCGTGTGCGAGCTCACCCAGGTCAGCCCGCCTAGAAAGAGGACGACCAGGATCGGTATGGACCAGGTGACCAGCTCTATTCGCCCGGAGTAAGCAAAGGTCGGCCGATAACGCGCGCGTTTGTTGGACGCCCGAAACCACCAGGCGAACAGCAGCGTGGCCAAAATCGTGGGAACGACGATCACCAACATGACGCCGAGCGCGTTGAGCAGAATGGTCTTTTCGTCCGATCCGACGGGCCCTTGCGGGTTCATCAGCTCGGAGCGGCAACCCTCGAGCAAAGTGGCCAGCGTGAGCCATGCGCCAAGCGCCGTTCTGCGAAGAAATCGACCGGATCGATCGCCAGCTAGGGGCGGCATGTTCAGCTCCTGAGAGCGCGCCACAGATGGCGCCGACGACGTCTCGAGAAGCTCCGATCCTTGGCGTTTCCCACGCCGACTGCTGGTAAGGATTGAACGCGACTGGTCGAATTCTGACCGAAACCACCATCGTCGTCGCAAGGCCGCCGACGCGACTCCCCTGGGTCTTCGACAAACGATCCCGGCCTGGGGCCTCGGGCGTGTTTTGCGACAAAAACGGCAAGGTCCGCTGGATACGTCCAAGCCCAACCCGCGTCAGACGCTCAATGGTGGCGCCGACATTTGGACAGAAATCCGGTCGCGCCTCGCCTCACAGCCCCACGAGCACCTCGCTGCAAGCCGTCGACTTCGAGCTCATGTGAACGCGACCGGAAACGTCGAGTAGAAGGGAGCTCCAGCAATGAATTCGCCCTCCATCCGCTGCGTGACAGTTGCTGGCGCGGGCGTCCTTGGCGCGCAGATCGCCTTCCAAGCCGCCGTCCACGGCTTTGACGTCCGCCTCTACGATATCGACGAGGCCGCCATCGAAGCTGGACGTCAAAGGCTCGCAACATTGAAGATGGCTTACGATACCGAGGCGATCGCCTCCGCCGCTCAAACGGCCGCGGCCCTGGACAGCATTCAGCTTACGACAGTCCTGTCGGACGCGCTCGAGGACGCCGACCTCCTCATCGAGGCGATTCCCGAACGCCTGGACATCAAGCAAGCCTTCTACACCAAAGTTCAGGGCCTAGCGCCTCCCAAGACAATATTCGCAAGCAACTCGTCGACGCTGACGCCTAGCCAACTCGTGTCCTTCACGGGTCGTCCAGGACGGTTCTTGCATCTCCACTTTGCGGCTCCGGTTCGACACCACAACATTGCAGAGATAATGGGGCATCCCGATACCGCTCCTGCGGTGTTCGACGCCGTTGTCGCATTCTCCAAGAAGATAGGTATGGTAGCTGTGCCCATAGACAAAGAACAGCCGGGATATGTGCTGAATACGTTGCTTATTCCATTCTTGTTGTCGGCGCTTTCACTTGTCTCAAAAGGTATCGCGACCTACCAGATTATCGATAAGACTTGGATGATCTGTACCGACGCTAAGGCCGGACCGTTCGGTGCAATCGACGAGATCGGGATCACCACCGCCTACAACATCACGCGAAACCTCGCTGAAGAAAATCCGACGTCTGATGGCGCCCGCATTGCGGACTACCTGAAAGGCAATTTCATCGATACGGGACGAATGGGGGTCGGATCAGGGGCCGGCTTCTATACCTATCCAAATCCAGAATATCTAAGGTCTGATTTCCTTAAATAGGAACATTCGGCTGTTACACGAAGTAATACTTCAATATTAGATTACTACTTTCACTTCTCTTAACGCGACTGGACATATCAAATCGAGAGAGGACGCGATGCAGACAATTACGACGCACTACATTGATGGCGAGGCCGTCAATTCGCACGGGCGCGAAGTGATGAACATCGTCAATCCGACCAATGAGAAAGTCATCGCTCAGGTGACGCTCGGCGATGAGGACGACACGCGCCGCGCCATCGCCGCCGCCAAGCGCGCGTTTGCAACCTTCAGCCAAACGACGCGGGAAGAACGCCTGGAGCTCCTGCAGGGGTTGCACGATGCGGTTGCAGCCCGCGCTGATGACCTCACAAACATTATGGTCGAGGAATACGGCGGCGTCGTCCAATTCGCCGCGCCCATCGTTCAAGCCGCGGCCAACGTATTTATCGCCGCCGAGCAGGCCCTCCTTGATCTGCCGCTCGTCCGAACATGGGGCGCCACGACCGTTACGATGGAGCCGGTGGGCGTGGCTGGTCTGATTACGCCGTGGAACGCGAACGCGATGTTCCTCTGTATGAAGCTTTCATCGGCGATCGCCGCCGGCTGCACGGTGGTCATCAAGCCTAGCGAGTTGAGCTCTCTGCAAACGCAGGTGTGGCTGGAATGCATTCGCAAGGCGAACCTTCCCAAAGGCGTCTGCAACGTTGTCATAGGTCGAGGCGAGGTTGTTGGGGCCGAGATGGTGCGCAATCCCGACGTCGCCAAGATCTCCTTCACCGGTTCCGCCACGGTCGGAAGAACGATCATGCGAGACGGGGCAGCGACGATGAAACGCGTCACGCTGGAATTGGGTGGAAAGTCGCCCAACATTATTCTTGATGACGCCGATCTGGCCCGGGCCATCCCGCTTGCCCTCTCCATCGGATTTATGAACAGCGGTCAGGCGTGTCTTGCAGGTACGAGGCTGCTGGCGCCGAAGAGCCGCCTGGATGAAGTCAAACACGCGCTGGTGGACTTTATGCCGGCTTTTGAAGTCGGAAATCCGGCCGACCCGAAGACCGGGGTCGGCCCCATGGTCAATCTAAAACAATACGAACGCGTGCAGTCCTACATCCGCAAGGGTATCGAGGAAGGCGCCGAAGTTCTGGTTGGCGGCGAAGGACACCCGCCCGGCCTTGAGGCGGGTTTCTTCGTCAAGCCAACGGTGTTCGTCAACGTGAAGAACGACATGACCATCGCGCGCGAAGAGATTTTCGGGCCCGTTCTCTCAGTCATCGCCTACGAGGATGACGAAGATGCGATCCAGATCGCCAATGATACGGAATACGGCCTCCACGGCTATGTGAGCGGGGCCGATATTGAGCGCGCTCGCCACGTCGCATCGCGGATTCGGGCCGGACGGGTTGCGATCAACGGCCTGCTCGACGATCCGCTGGCGCCGTTTGGCGGGTTCAAATGTTCAGGTGTCGGCCGCGAATTCGGCGCCTATGGAATCGAGGCGTTTCTCGAGCCGCGCGCCATACTCGAGTAATTGCGGGAACTAGATTCCATGTGGGTGGATAGCCCCCGAGCTCTGCCAGAGTGAAGGGGTCTGCAAACCCCTCACAGTGGAGAAGAGCATGCTTGCTGTAACAAGTCTGACCGAGAGCCCGGTTGCTATCCGCGTCGATCTTGGCGCGATCTTCGTATCGATGGAATTGAGCCGTTCGAAATGGCTGATCACTTCTTTGTCCCCGGGGGTCCCGATGATCGGAATAAACCTAGAGGGACGTCGCTCGGCCCGCGACTTTGGTTTGCGGCATCCGCTGCGCGACGGGCGGCGTCCCGCCTTCCGTCAAGACTATCAGATATCTTGCACCTTTCTTTTGATGATGCCGGATCTCCTGATGGGCGGCGCTGTCATACCAATTTCGTGCGTCGTCCCTTGTGGGAAACGCGCAAACGGTGACGCCCTGCACCGGGCCTTCGCCTTCCAAGATCAGGAACCGGCCGTGGTCTATTAAGGCGCGCGCCTGGTAAGCCGCCAAGGTCTCGCTAAGGCCACGCCAATAGGCGTCGAGCTGCGCCTGGTCCAGGATTTCACGGCAAACGAAGACGACATAGGCCGCCGTTTCGGCGCCACGCTCACCAGTTCGCGCAACGCCGCTTTCTACGAGTATCCCGAGGTAATCGTTGTCGTTCGTTCGGTCTTTTCGGGCCTCGACATAGGCTTCACCGTTGAACCAAGCGATGGTCTGCTCAAAAGGAGGAAACTCGGCTATCACGACGCCCTCGACGTGCTCCTCCTGATCGGCGTCGAGCACCTCGCATGGGCCGTAGGCTGCAAGCACGTCGACATCTTTTTTAGGGTAGGCCGCCGGCGCGTCTCGCCAGTAGCGCTCGAGCCCTGCGCGGTCTCTCACGGCCTGGCAAATATAGACAAGATAGCTGGACATGCTCTGCGTCTCCTCATTCCATGGGCGCGCCGCCGTCGCCTGTATGGCATTAGCCCCTGTCAATTCCTGTCAGTAAGCCCCCTCTCCTTTGGCGATGGATCGCGCTTGCTCAACCGACTTATCGAGGTTGCAAGAGCCAGGGCGCGTCTTAGGTAAAGGTGGAAAGTTGGCGGCAAAATCCGTCGGTCCTCACGCACCCCGCACAACATCGCTGATCCCTATGAAATTGTCCGACAGTCAACGCCGGGACAGTTCGGCCACGAGCGCGGAGCCCGACCCAGCCATCCAGATGATCCCTGGACTGAGCACCCAACCCCTGCTTGGCGCGGGGCTTCATCCCTCGCCTCAACAGAGTTGCCGAGCGCCACGCATACGTGGCGTAGATCGGTCGCACGCGATGTGGTCGCCGAGCCGATATAGAGCCCCGCATGATCGCCCCTGGTCGCCCAGGACGAGCCGGAACAGGGCTTGTGCGCCCACCACCTATCGGCAACGCGTCAGAGGCATCGCCCCCAGGTTGCTTTCGATGTCCGGGGTTTTCACTTAGATTGCACAAGGTTGGCGCAGCCTGCTTCGTCGGCTTCGCCCCAGCGCTTGAGGTCAGCCGGCGGCCTATTCGTCAACAGGGAGCGTGTAAGAGCGGGGTCCATCACGCATGATAGATAGCGATAATCTCTCGGCGAAGGAGCCGCGGCTCTACGGTACTGAGTTGGCCTCAAAATTCGGCGCCGAAGAAGCACCGCATATGGTCACCCGCGTCCTGCAGCGTGCAGAACTCGCGGTCACCGAGCTGCGGGTCGATAAGCCGCCAGGACGGATCAGCGATCCCATCCCGCGCCAAAACGCCTACATGGTCTGCTATCACTTCAAGGGAAGGCCGAGCTTCGATTACTGGGAAGAGGGAAAGGTGTTCCCGATCCCCTACCTTCGAGCCGGTAACACCTGCATTCACCATTTGATGCGTGATCCGGCTGCAATGATCGACAGCCCTATTCACTCGATAATGTGGCATGTGCCTCACCAGGCGCTGAACCTGTTGGCTGAAGAAGCCAATGTCGCCCACATCGACGAGCTCCGCTTTGACTCGCTTTTCGGCGCCGATGACGAAATCGTTCGCCAGCTCAGCTCCGCAATGTTGCCAGCGCTGAAGTCGCCCGAACAAGTCAGCAGGCTGTTTGCGGACCATGTCGCTCTCGCCTTGACCGCGCATGTGGCCCACGCCTACGGCGGAATGCCTGACGGGCCGCACCTCGTGCAGGGCGGCTTGGCGCCCTGGCAGGAACGCCGGGCGAAAGAAATCCTCGCCGCCAACCTTGCCGGCGACATCCCGCTAGCAGAGGTCGCAAAAGCCTGCGGTCTGTCGGTCGGCCACTTCTCGCGGGCGTTCCGCAAATCCACGGGCCTCGCCCCTCACACTTGGCTGTTGCAGGCGCGCGTCGAGCACGCCATGACCTTGCTTCGCCAGCCCAACCAGGCTCTCTCGGAAATCGCCCTTGCCTGCGGTTTTGTCGATCAAAGCCATTTCACGCGCGTGTTCGTGCAGCGCGTAGGGTTGACCCCTGGGGCTTGGCGAAAGGTCACCATAAGTTGACGGCCGCTAGCGGGCCAGACCGGCGGGATTTTTGTCAGCATCGAGCAGCCTAAGACCACCGAGCGGTACTGCGAATTGGCGCCGCAAACAGCCAAGATCTGCACCCAATGTACAAGGCCCGGCAGTTTGGACGCCTCTAGTCTTGCATGATGGCGAGCGCGGAACCCGCTCTAATAACAGGCGCCACAGCCGTCATCGGTACGCTGATGGGAGGCATGACGTCATTCGCCACCAGCTACCTCACGCAAGGCCGCCAGACTCGCACCGATCGCGTTCTTCGCGAACTGGACCGACGTGAGGACGTCTACGCCCGTTTCATCGAGCTCTCGTCGGAATTGGCGCTCGATGCGTTGGAGAACCCGCTCGACCACCCCAAAAAACTGATCGGCCTATCGGCGCTTGTCGGCCGCATCCGACTGGCCAGTTCGATGCGAGTCCTGAAAGCGGCCGAAGTCGTTGTCGACTTCCTCCTCGAAACCTACCAACAACCGGCGCAAGATCCCCGCGAATTGGTGCGCCGCGCACCTCGCGAATTTATGGCTCCTCTTACGTCGTTCGCCGCAGCATGCCGGGACGAACGCGACATGATGCTGCGGCGGCTCTAGGCGACGCAGCCAAAATGCATTCGCCCCCAAGACTGTCGCAGTCCTTCACCGCAATTGGATGATTTCAACGTACTTTGGATATCTCGGTGCAAATAAGCGTGGCTATTCAAGTCTAGGGTTGAGGCAGGCGGGGCTTCGCACAAGTATTGCGTCATGGCGCTGAACGCTTCCTCCAAAAAACGCCGCAGCCAAGGGGCCGTAGCGCGCCGAGCGCGCAGCGTAGTCCCGCACCTCCTCGGCCTCCGCCCGGCGGCGTCGCCCGCAAGGGCGCTTGCGGTTCATCGCGGCTAACGCCATGGGCGTCAGTCCACCGGGCGCTTACGGTCGCGAGCTCGCGAAGAACTTCGGCTCGGCTGACGCGCCCTCGATCATCACGCGCTCGCTCCAACACACCGCATTTGCAGCCACCGAAATCCGGGTCGACCATCCAACCGGAGAGCTATCGGAACCTATCCCGCCGCAGGATGCCTATCTCATCTGCCTGGTCCTTCGCGACCTTCCCGACAACGCATATTGGGAGGAAGGGCGCGAATACGGACGGTACTTCTTCCGCGCCGGAGATACGACAATCGCCGACCTGAGACGGTTGCCCCTGGGAGGGATCGACAAGCCGATCCATGCCCTGCTGATGTACCTGCCCCGCACGACGATGAACGGCTTGGCCGAGGAAGATAAACGACCGCGCGTGGAGAACCTGTACTTCGAGCCGGGTGCTGGTTTCCGCGACGAGACCGTAAGAAACCTGGGCTTGTCTCTTTTGCCAGCCCTGCGGACGCCGGAGCGCGCCAATCGACTGTTTACGGACCATGTCGCCCTAGCCTTGGCCGCTCACGTGGTCGACGCCTACGGGGGTCGACAAATTGCGCGGAGGATTCGCGGCGGACTCACCCCTTGGCAGGAAAAGCGGGCCAAGGACATGATCCTAAATGATCTTACGGGCGAGACGTCGTTGGAGATGATCGCACAGGCCTGCGGACTTTCAGTCAGTCACTTCGCCAGATCGTTTCGGCAAGCAACGGGCCTGGCGCCTCACGCCTGGTTGCTTCAGGCTCGTGTCAAACGCGCTATGCCCCTCCTGCGGCGTCCCGATGAAACACTGACTTCGATCGCGCTTGCCTGCGGCTTCGCCGACCACAGTCACTTCACCAAAGTGTTCACCCGCCACACCGGCGTAAGTCCCAGCGTCTGGAGGCGACTGTCGATCCGCTAGCGCTGACCTCAAACTGCGACGCCGGCGGCTCCGACCAAGCGAAGTTATTCAATCTAGTAGAATGGGATAAGTTAAAATAAAGCCATTCTAGATGACCCAAATATTCGCCCATCCCGATGAAATGATCTCATCTATTTATCTGTCTGATTTTGTTATATAAAAACAGGTACGCACCGCGCGCGCAGGAACTATGCGGAAAAATCCGCACGGGTTTTGCGAGAGAATCCTTGGCGGTTCTAGCGATTTCCGCAACCGGTCGATCGGCCTGGCTGCGGGCGGCAAGACGGGCCTTGCGCCAAGTGAAGCGGGGTCTTGCGGGGCGCGCGCCGGCGTTCGGATCGTCGATGTCGCGGTGGATCACCTTGGCTACGCCAGTGCGGTCGAACACGCTTTTCTCGTTGATGACGAGGGTCCGCTTGCCAGTTTTAACGGGCGACGGAGTCCAGCCACGCGCTGACGGTGCGCAAGGCGATCGGGGACATGGTCTCCTCGCTCTGGGCGTATTCGGCCAGGCTGCCGGTCTTGGCGGTCTGGAAGAGGTGGTTGAGCCCGGGTAGTTTCACCAGGGTGAATGTCGGCGCCGCGCCCGTTGTCAGGGCCTCGATCGCCGCCCGCGCGTTGCTGTCGGCCGGGGCCTGCAGATCCTTGCCGCCGTAGATCGCCAGTATGGGGCAGGAAATCCGCCGCAGCGTCTCCCCAGGCGCGTAGGACAGCAGACTGTGGACTTCGGGCGAGAGAACCCGGTCCATGCCGCCAGTGAGTAGGTCGGCCAGTTCCGGCTGTTTCGGCCGCCAGGCCGCCGCCAGCGCCTGTAGGCGCGTCCGCGCCCGCCCAAGATCCGGCTCCTGCTTCAGAATCTCGAATTCCTGCCGGGCGATGTCCTGCTCGGCGGCGAGCACCGACTCCGGCGCGCCCTGCGCCCGGACCAGACCCACCGTCTGTTCGGTCAGCAGATCGACGATGGGTTCGCCCGGCCCCCCCAGCATGACGACAAAATCGATGTCGCCGGCCCCGGCCGCCGCGGCCAGTGCGGCGACCGCGCCTCCCTCGCTATGGCCCAGAACGCCGACGCGGTGGGGCGCGACGTCGGGACGGACCTTCAACCACGCCACGGCCGCGAGGGCGTCGGAGGAGAGATTGTCCAAAGTCTCCTGCGCGCGGTCGCCGGTGGAGGCGCCGACCCCGCGTTTGTCGAGGCGCAGGACCGCATAACCAGCCCGCGTCAGATAGTCGGACAGGACCAGGAACGGCTTCTGCTCGAACATCGTCTCATCGCGGTCGAGCCGGCCGGAGCCGGACACCAGAAGGATGGCCGGAACCGGCCCCGACCCGGCCGGGTGCGTGAAGGTCCCGGCGAGCACGGCGCCAGGCGACGAGATCCTGACATCCTCCGAGCGGTAAGGGAGGGCCCCCTTGGGATATTGCGGACGCAGCGCCGCCACCGGTCCGCCGCGGGTGAAGACCAGTGGGATCTTGGCCGCTCCTTGGCTGAACACCCCGTCGATGTGGTTACCCTGCAGGGTCCCTTCAAAGGCCACGCCCACTGCCGGCTTGGCGAAGCGGACCTTGCCGTCGTCCTGAACCAGAGTGTCCAGCGGCAGGCCGAATGCGCCTTGATCGAGGCTGTCCAGCGTTCCCGAGAGGCGCCCGCCATCGCTCTTCACGTTGAGTTGGATGCGCAGCTTCTGGCCGCCGGCTTCCAAGGTCGCCGACCAGGTTCCCGCAAGCGGTGAGGTCTGCACGGCCGCCGTCGGCGCCGGCGTTGGGCTTTCACAGTGAGCGACCGTGGCGGACGCCGCGACTAGGCCGACGGCGCACAGGATCGACAGGAGAGAAGAAGTCATGCTTGGCCCTGATGGATTTGAAGGATGGAGGGTGAGTTGGCCGCGCGCAGGCGCAGGATCCAGCGGACTAGGCGCGTGGTGGCGACCAGTAGAAGAACGCCGCCCACATAGCCGACCGGCAGGATCCACCAGCCCAGAAGTTCGTGGCCGTGCCGCTCCATGGGGTTAAGGTAGCCTAGGGTGAAGGCCGGAGGGTCCACCCAAAGGCCGATGTTCTGCGGCATGATGGGTTTCAGCGCCGCACAGACCACGAGGGCCAAACCGATGCTGTAGCCGAACAGCAGCAGCACGAAGGCCGCAACGCCGCTGACGGCGGTCAGCGCCCACTGGAACGTCGCCCGAAGCAGCAGCATGGGCTCGACGGTGAAAGCGGCCTGCGCGATCAGGCGCTCGCGCTGGAATTCGACGGCCAGCGCTTCCGCGCCGCCCAGCGCCGTTAGAACCTGCCCGATCGCGTTGTCGTCAGGCGCCCCTAACTCCGCCAACCGCTCTTCGATGTGGTTGCGAATATCGGAGATGATCTCCGCCTTCTCGGCGTCGTGCAAGCCGCCGAGCGCCGAGCGTAGTTTCAGGAGGTATCTCTCGACCTGCGCGTGGGTGGTGTTTTGCATCGTCATCCTAATTCTCCGGCCGCACGGAGGACAAAAGCTCGTTCATGCGTGAGGTGAAGGAATCCCAGCTTTGCAATATCTGCTGGGTCCTCAGGCGGCCCGCGTCCGTGAGCGTGTAATATTTGCGGGGGTGACCCGTACCTTCGTCGCGCCACTCCGAGGTCACCAGGCCGTCAACGCGCAGGCGGTTGAGGATGGGATAGAGGGTGCCCTCAGCCACCTCCAACCCGCCACGGCTGCGCAAGGCGCGCAGGATGTCGAGCCCGTAGAGCGGCCGTGGCCACAGGCTGCCGAGGATCGCCAGTTCGAGGCAACCCTTACGTAGCTGCGCCTCCCAGTGGTCCGCCGGCGACGCGGTCGCAATGGTCGTTTCTTTTGCCATGTCCATATACATAGATCATCTATGTATGATGTGCAACATATCTATTCTTGCTAGAGCGTGACCGTATCAAGTTAGCGCGTAGCCTGAGTTGACGAGATAGTTGGCGCATTCGTCTGGGGCGAAGTGATCGATCAACTCGACGATGCGCCGCCATGTATCCTCGACGGTTCGTTCAGCCGCCTTGGGTAGCAGGGTCTTGAGCTTGGCGAAGACCTGCTCGATGGGATTGAGGTCGGGGCTATAGGGCGGAAGGAAGAGCAGGTGGGCGCCGGCCTTGCGGATGAAGTGTAAGATCGGGCTGCTCGTTGATCCGCGCCAACAACCACTCTCGCTCACCGACCAATACAGAGCGCCGAACACCGCCCATCGCCAGAGCCGCTGCACTGCCCGTCTCTCGCAGACGACGGCCCCATCGGCCCGCCGCCGTTACACTCACGTCAAACAGATCAGCTGCCTCCCGGGTCGTCCCGCCAGACACCACAAACCGGACCACTCGCTCACGAAGGTCCAGAAAATACGGTCGCGTCATGAAGGCTGGCCTCCAAACCAGCCTCCACCGTGAATCCGCGACCCACGTGAATCCCGAATCCGTCAGATCCGGTCATGCTCTAGATTTCGGCGCCTCACCCACTTGAACGGCTCGATCATCACCCTGACGCTAGGCGCAGACCTGCGATGAGAATATTGGATGACGAGACCTATCCTGACAGGAAATGTCAGCAAAGGGTTCCATGAATAGAGCACCAATCACGCGGAGATCGGGGTGTCTCGTCCGGCTCGCCTTCTTCGTTTGCTGCAAGCCCTGCGCGGGCGGCGCCATCCGGTGACCGCGTCCCAACTGGCCGAGACCCTGGAGGTGTCGGAACGGACCATCTATCGCGACATCGCCGATCTGGTGGCCCAGGGAGCGCCAATAAACGGCGAGGCGGGCTTCGGATATGTGCTGCGGCCCGGCCTTTTTCTGCCGCCCCTAATGCTGAGCGAAGACGAGGTGGAGGCCGTGATGCTGGGTCTCAGCTACGTCGACCAGCGTGGCGACAAGCTGCTGAAAGCGGCCGCCTGCGAGGCGCGGGCCAAAATCGGGGCCGTGTTGTCGCCTGAGGCTCAGGCGGCCCTTCAGGTCCCTCAGACGGCGCCAGGCCCATCGCCTGCGGACTTTCCGATCAACACCGTCTCGATCGACGACCTGCGCGCAGCGATCCGCGGCCAAACGCGGCTCGACATCAGCTATGTGGACGCCGAGGAGCGGCGCACCCAGCGCATTGTGTGGCCGATCCAGCTCGGCTTCATGGACCGCGCCCGGGTGCTGGGGGCATGGTGCGAACTGCGCCAGGATTTCCGCACCTTTCGCACCGACCGCATCGCCACGCTCGCGCCGCTGGACCGCTTTGCGGGTCGTCGCGCCGATCTCGTCCGACGCCTACACGTCCATCTGGAGGCCAGGGCGGGGGCGTGGTTATCCTAATGGCGCTGCCGCGCCCCGCTGCGCGGCCAGGCTTTTCGGAAGCGAACCACGCGGGTAACCAACCAGGCCAATTGCGTGCGGACGGCTCGTCCTTCCATAAAGGCTAAGGATTATCGCCTGGCCTCCAGCGCTCGGTGCAGAAAGGCCAGCACCTTGGGCCAGCCCTCCGAGCGGGCGGCGTTGTTGCCCCCAGGCGTGCCGCCAAGCACCGCTAAACCCGCTGTGCGCGGATCGCCTTGCGCCAAAGGAACGCCAAATACGCCGTGCCCAGCGTCGGCGTAGGAAAGCACTGTCACCTTAGCCTGATCGCGGTCCTGCAGCTGCCGCGCCATCGGGCACGACGGCCAAAGGGCGTCGGCCTCACCGCAGACCAGCAGCACCTGCGCAGAACTACGCTCAATGGGAATGGCTGCATCTGGGTGCGCCGGCAGGGCCGCCAGCCCGTTCTGATAGACGCTAAGCGGCCCGCCTTGCGGCGAAAAGGCCCCGTAGGCCAGGTCCGGCAACGGTTCTCCCCTGGAAGACCAGGAAGACCGCGTCTCCAGACCATCCCAGTCGATCCCCGGCCAGACGACGCTGGAGGGCATGCCAGCGACAACGGCCTTTAGTTCGGGGTGGCGAACTGCGACCAACAAGGCGGCTTCAGCGCCCTTGGAGCCGCCAACCACCGCCAGCTCGCCTTGGTTCACCCCGGCCTGCCGTTTGAGCCAAGCCAGGCCGGCGTCGAAGGATTCCAGCGGGACGAGGGCCAGCTTCGGCGACTGGCCAGGGGCGCGGAAATAGCTCAGCTGCAAGACCGCGAAGCCTGAAGCCTGCAGGGCCCTGGCGATGTTCGCCGATCCCGCGCCCAGGGCTCCTTCCGAGCCGCCAAGCAGCAGGATCCCCGGCGCAGGCTTGCCGGCGGGCGGCGGAAAATAGTTGGCGATCAAGCCGTCCTCAGCGATGCGCCGACCCTCGGGCGCGGGATCGGTCCTTTGCACCGGCGGCGCCTGCATCTGCGCCCGGGCGCTAAAGGCGCCAACGGCTGCCAGCAGGGCTGCGGCGCCCCCGACGCTTGTCCAAAAAGCTCGCTGCATCAGCGCCTGCCGCCTCTCGCACCCCTGAACTGGACCCTACCCTTGCGTGAGACTCAAGTGCGTACCTGTATCGTTTTGGCCTTCGCCGGATGCAGGGCGGCGGAGTTTGGCCATCGGGCGGAGCCTGATCGACCAAAAAACTCTCTCATCAGGCCTTTCGTGCAAAAGTGACTCGATTGATTTGAGAACAGCTGGTTGATCTACACTCGCCCCGGCGGGAAGACTTGATGGCGGTATGATCCGCAGACTAACCAGTTGGACGAACCCTTGGAGGCTGCCGCTATGCGTCGTGTTCTGATCCTCGTCCTTGGGACCGCACTTTCAACGGCTAGCTTTGCTTTGGCGGCTCCAGGCAGGACGACGAGCCTGGCGGACGCTGCGGATCCGACGATTGCGCAGCCGGGCTGGAACCCTCCGAAGAACGCCATGGGGCAGCCGGATTTCTCCGGCTACTGGACCAACGCCACCATCACCCCGCTGACACGCAATCCGAAGCTGGCGACGACGGCGACCTTGCCGGCGGGACAGGCGCGCGCCCTGGAATCAAGCTGGGCGAAAGCGCTGGAAGAGGCTGACAAGCCCACCGATCCCAAGGAAACCACCCAGGCCTACCAGAACAAATCCAGTGAGGCCGCCCTCATCGCGATCCGGCCCGAATTCGGCGCCGCCGGCGGCGACGTCGGGGGCTACAACGCCTTTTGGTTGGATCCAGGCACCCATATCTTGGAAGTGAACGGCGAGTTCCGCACCTCCATCGTCACAACCCCCAACGGCCAGCCTCCGGCGCGCAAGGCCGGCGCCGCGCCCGCTTTCGGCCGCTATCGGGACAATTACGACAGCTACGAGAGCCGGGCCTTGGGCGAGCGTTGCATCATGGGCTTTGGCCGTAACGCCAGCGCCCCCATGCTGCCCAACGGATTCTACAATAACGACTACCAGATCATCCAGACGCCCGACACGGTGGTGATCCAGGTCGAGTTGATCCACGACACGCGAATTATCCGGCTCAATTCCCACCATCGCACCGACGGGGTGAGGCCGTGGATGGGCGACTCTATTGGCCACTTTGAGGGCGATACCTTGGTGGTGGAGACGACCAACCTGCCTGAGCAGGACAACTTCATGGGCTCATGGAAAAACCTCAAGGTCACAGAACGGTTCACCCGCGTGTCCCCCACGAGGATCAACTACAAATTCCAGATTGAAGACCCTGACACATGGGACGCGCCCTGGGGCGGCGAATACAATTTCTCACCCATGCACGGGATCATCTATGAGTACGCCTGCCACGAGGGAAACTATGCCCTGCCCTCAATCCTGGCCGGTGCGCGCCGCCAGGAAAAGGAAGCAGCGGCCACGCAGCCCAAACCTGGCGCCAACTAAGCCGTCGCCTTCAAGAAGATCGCCACCTGTCAGAGGTGTCGCGAGAGAGCCGGCGGGTCCGCAAGACGGCTTGAAGATATTCACCGCGCCTTTCGGCCATTCACCTCGACCGTGGGACCACCTTCCATAATCCTATATTAGCCATTGCAAGATTTTATGGCCGCGCCCGGCGATGTCGTCTCCGGGTTGGAGGCGCGGAATGTCAACGACCCGAACCAACACCCGCCGCACCATCGGCGATCATTTCGAGCCCGACGATGCGATGGATCCAAAAGCTCAGCGTCAACTTCGCGGCCATCTTGAGCAGATCGACTATACTGCCTACGACGCCAATAGAAAAATCCTGAGCGCGTCCCTGGCCGGTATTGACGCCAAGAAATTCGAGCGTCTTGCGATGATCACAGCTCAAGCCCGCGCCCGATGGGTCGCAACCGGGATCGCGACCAGCGAGGCGGGCCTCATCCTGACGCCGGATCAGATCGCAGAGCTCGCCCGCCTGAGGTCAGTTTATGAAGAACTGAGCGATGTCTATGAAGCCATGCGGCGCATGGTTGAGCGCGGCTACCTGGAATATCGGCCCGCCTGAGCCCGCACGAAATTCGTCCGCGGCGATCAATCGCCAAGCCTTTGTTCGAGCGCCGCAGCGATGGCGTTCATCGCCGGCAGCCGGGGATGAAAGCTGACGGGCCCGCGCGCTGCTCCATGGCCCTGAACGAAGCCCTCCACCCAGGCGTCTGGCGCGCAGGCGTCGTGCCCACGCGTAAGGTCTGAAGCCTTGATCAGGTCAGCACCCGTCTGATCGGCGACACTCTCGGTAAGACGCGCCAACCGGTTGGCGCGGTTGCGCAATTCTTCGGCGTCCGCAGCATCGATCATGACGGCCGCGCACGGCGCGCCGGCAGGCAAGACAGTTACGTAATCGACGAACACCAGCCTTGCCTGAGGGGACCGAAGGCGCACCTGGGCGGCGATGGCTTTCAGGTTGTCCGCGGTTTTTGCAAAAGCCTGATCAAGCACGAAATCGCTAGGCGCAGCGCAGGCCCTCGCTCTTGCCGCTTCCGGCAGGGCTTCGGGATGACTTCGACATACAGCCGCTGAAAGACCGGCCATGTAGCGCACGTCATTGCCTCCAACCGTGACGGTCACCAGGCGCGTGTTCGGCGTCAGCCCATCCAGTTGGGCCGGCAAGTCGAGCGGTCCGCGTTGCAAGACATCGACGCTGGTCGCACCGCCACAGCTGCGGTCGATGAGCTTGAGCTTCAAAGCCCTGGCGAGCTGGCGCGGGTAATTGTCAGTCGACTGGCCGCAGCGCGCGGGTCCGTCCTGGGCGAGGTCTGTAATGCCGGGTCCCGCGGCGAAAGAGCTGCCGAGTGCGACATAGGTCGATCCTGCCGGCATCTTCGCCGGTATCTTCGAGAGTTCAGCTGCGTGAACCCCACCTGCTAGCGCCAGCAGGCCCGCAAGGCGCCATGAAATGAACTTCGACTTGATCATGAGCCGTCTGCTCCCGGGAATTCGGCGAAGCCTAAGGTTCTTTCATGGGCCTGGAAACGCGGACTCGGCGCGCGCGCGAAGGCCACCGACTGATCGTCAGCGATCTCGCCTCACCATCCGCCGTAGCGATTGCCGCCGAACAAGCCTTCCAACCCGGAGAAAAGCACGTCGCCTGCGACCACGCCGGCTGCGGTTGTTCCGGCCTGGCGCAGAAAATTGCCGAGGCCGCTTTGGTTGGAGAACGGTCCTCCACCGACAAACTGCGGCGCTCCGCTTGCCGCCGGCGCCTGACCCCACGGCCCCGAACCGCCAAGGAAGCTGGATGGGGGTGAGACGCCCTGGCTGCTCAGCTGCTGTTGAAGTCCGGTGATCTGGGTTTGAGCTGCGTGAAGAGCTTGGTCGGAGAGGATCGCATGCTGGACCAAAAGGTAGGCGGCGTCTGGATTAGTGCGAAGCGCCTCGGTGATCATGGCGTCAGCTTCGGGGTCTTTCGCCGCCCCTCGCGTTCCTGCCAGATCGTTCAGGAAGGACTGCAGGAGCGAACGCTCATCAGGTGTCATTTGGACCTCGTCATTCATCGGTTGGGCGCAGCACCGCCCTGACGGGCTGCGGCCGCTATTGGCTCAAGCGCATATTCGTATGAGGATCAACGGGCGCCAGCCCCGTACGCCGCGAATTTTCCGGCGCCGGTTGAAAAGCTTTGGCCACGAACCCGCCGACTCCACCTGGGGCTTGCCAGAGGTTTGGCTTACAAGGTTGTGCGCCCCGAAAATGCGCATACGATCGCGGGCGTTCGAGCTCCGGAGGCGAAATGCTGCTGGCGTTGGCGCTTCCGCTCGCGATCGCAACAATCGTCTACGGATTGATCTTGCTACGCGCCATGATCGCGCGCGGCGCTGCGCCTGGCGTCGAAGCCTTGGCCCTGGGCGCGATCACCAATTTCTTTGACACGCTGGGGATCGGCTCGTTCGCACCCACAACGGCATGGTTTAGGTTGCGCAAGCTGGCGCCGGACAGGCTCATCCCTTGCACGATGCTGGTCGGACATGCCTTGCCTACAATGGTGCAGGCTCTGATCTTTTTGGTGATCCTGGGCGTCTTCGTCGATCCTGTGCTCCTCGTAGGTTGCGTTGTCGCCGTTCTGCTAGGCGCGCTCTTCGGTGCGACCTTGGTCTCCAGGACACGTGTCTGGATCATTCAGACGATCGTCGGACTGGGGCTTTTGCTCGCCGCGACGTTCTACGTGCTGTCCAACCTTGGACTGACGCCCGGGGGTGGAACGGCCGCGTCGCTGCCTTTGCCGCTAATGCTGGCGGCCATCGCAGCCAACTTCGTTTTCGGGGTCCTCTTGAATTTCGGCGTTGGAAACTACGCCCCTACGCTGGCGATGCTCAGCCTCATGGGAATGGACCCAAGGCTTAGCTTTCCCATCATGGCGGCCGGCGCAGCGCTTGCGGCGGCAGGCGCAAGCGCCCGACATATCTCAATTGGCGAAGTCGACCTTCGGATCGCTTCAGGTCTCGCAATCGGCGGTGTTCCCGCAGTCCTCCTGGCGGCCTTCGTCGTCAAGGCCATGTCTGTCCAGATCCTGCGTTGGCTCGTCGTCCTCGTCGTCGTCTATACGGCCGCCGTAATGCTAAGAGCGGCCCTTTTGTCGTGGCGCGCGCGGCCGCCCTTCATCCCAGCTCCCGAAACCAGCTAAGCCTCCAGCCATCGGCGCAGCAGAAGGGGTCAGCGCCCCATTGCGGCGCGAGGCGATCGCCTGGCGGCGCGTTTTGCGCGGGCGCCTGCGCGCAGCCCCTTAATATGTGGGGCTCAGGCGTCGCCCGGGCCAAGTCGACGGCGCCCCCAAAACACCAGGCCGCCAGGCCAAGATCGCACTGTCACCCCGGGGCTGCACGGCCCGGCGAAAACAGGCCGCCGCAATGCTATGGATGGTCAGCCAGGCTTGGAGGGTATCGTGATCAAAATTCTATTCTGCCTTCGACGCCTGCCGTCGCTGTCGCACGCGGCGTTCTCGCGTTACTGGCTGGAAAAGCACGCGCCCCTGGTGAGGACCCTGGCTGGCGAGCTTCGCATCCAGCGGTATGTCCAAAGCCACACCCTTTCTGATGAGCGCCTCACGCCGCTCATCCACGCCCGTAGCGCCGAGCCTGAGCCTTACGATGGCGTGGCCGAACTCTGGTGGCGCTCGGTGGACGATATTATGGCGGTGGGACAGACCCAGGCAGGGCTCGCGGCCAGCCGGGCCTTGTTGGAGGACGAGCGCTCTTTCATCGATCTTGCGCGTTCGCCGCTGTTCTTCGCCCAGGAGCATGAGATCATTGCGACTTAGCCTTCACATCTAAGGGCCTGCGGCCCTTGGCGCGCGGGAGTCTGCTGTGCTGGTCGTGGAGGCTGGCGCCAGCCCTTCCGGGCGGTCGCAAAGGCGCTTAAGGACCTGACGCAGGCCAAGCACACGTCATCCCTGCAGGCGCCTGGGGCGGCGCGCACGCGCAAGGCGACTGACTGATCAAAGAGGACACCATGACCCCGCACACCGCGATCTCCGCGGCCGAGGCCGCCGACCGGCTCGCGATCCGCGAACTCGTCGAGGCCTATGCCTATTGCGCCGACAGCCGCGACGCCGCCGGCCAGATGGCTCTCTTTACGACCGACGCTGGCTTCATCGTCTTCATGGACGCCAAGAACCCGACGCCCTCGCAGGAGCTGCATTCGCGCGAAGCTTTGGCCCCAGTCTTCGACGCCTTGAACCAGTATGACGCCACGATGCACTTCATCGGGCAGAGCACGATCACGTCGCTCTCCGCCGACAAGGCCGAAGGCGTCGCCTACACCTTGGCCCACCACCTGACGATCACCGAGGGGAAGCGCAAGCTGATGATCGCCACCATGCGCTACCGCGACACCTTCGCCAAAATCGACGGCGCGTGGCTGTTCTCCGAACGTCGGCTCTACGTCGATTGGATCGAGGAGCGCACGCTCGCATGAACCTGGCCCGCGCTAGCGCGCCAAGATGTCGGGCCTCTCCTCCATTGTCATAACTGGCGTTGAGCGGGCCCTGGGAGGACGGCGGCGAACCGCAGGCGGCGCCGGAGACGCAAGCGCTTGGCGCTGAAAAAACCCGGCCCAGGGCGCTCTCGTACAAGGCGCCTGGGCCAACCCCTGACAGATTGGGATTGCGCCGGCGCGTTTGCGCCGCCCTGCCGCAACTATGAGGAGACGGGCCATGCCCTCAGCCCATGTCTGGACAGGACAGGAGGTTCACCAGTTGGACCAGTTCCGCCTCATCCTCAGCGCAGCGAGCCGGCTGGTGGGTCACGACGACTATCTCGCCAACCTTCTGCTGGAAGACGCCCTCGAGGCGCTGGAGTGCGTGCTGGGAAACCAAGCCGCCGCGGTCCGCGGACCCCGCGCGGAAACGCGTTGAACCTGCGGGACGGTCACAAACGTCCCTGGGAGAGGAGGCTCCGGTGGATCTCCTTGATATGCGCCTCGCCCGCCTGCAGGGCCTGCGCCGAGGTGTGGACGGAGTAGTGGCCCAGAACCAGGCGATGGGGGTGTGGAACTGCCGAGCCGATCACGAACTCTGCATCGCGCCTTGCCGTGAAACTCACCCCGCCCGCGGCGCGGTCGAAGACGACGATCTCGCCCTGCTCCAAGATCTCCGGGGCCGCAATCGCGCCCTTTCCCAGAGCCAGCCAGAGGACAGCATGGTCGCCGGGCGGGTCATAGCGCCAGGTCTCGCCGGCCTTCAGCGTCACTGCGAGATAGCTGATCGAGGCGGGGGCTTTTATGGCGCTCGCCGCGAAGCCATAGTCGCCGAGAAGGACGCGGGCAGGCCCCATCACCGGAATGCTGGCGGCGTCCAGATAAAGGCTCTGCGAGGGGCCAAGCTCGAGGTGGGGCGGGAGCGCGAGCCAGAGCTGGAAGCCGCGTGTAGGGCCAGGCTCGCCCGCGCCGCCGCAATGCCAGACCCCGCGGCCCGCGCGCATCCACTCCACGCCGCCCCCGCGCAAGAGGCCCGCAGCCCCATTGGTGTCCTCGTAACTAACGCTTCCCTCGGCGACATAGGTCAGGGTCGCCAAGCCCGAGTGGGGATGGAAGCCGAAGCTCGGAAACCGATCTGCGTGGTTGTCGAAGAGATCGAGAAACACGAAGGGCTTCAGAACCTCGCCGAGATCTGCGGGGCTCATCAGGCGGGTGATGGCCCCGTGGCTGCGACCGCGGCTGCGGAAAACCATTCGGCGATCAGCGGTGGCGCGGGCAGCTGGAGGCGCGAGGGTTTCGGACATATCAGGTCTCGGTCTGAGGTCGGACAATGGGGATGGGGCCTAAGGCTAGGCTCGCAGCGTCGATTAGGTCGCCGGCGCCGCCTGACGCCCTACCGCCGCGCGACGGGCCCAGCGGCCGTCAAGGGAGAAGCGGCCGGCGCCGAAGGCGGCGACCTGCAGCAAACCGCCGGCGATCGCGATATTCTTCATGAAATGGATCATCTGGTTTTGGTCGGCGAAGTTCCGGTGGAAGGACACTGCCGCGGCCAAGGTGAAAATCGCCATCCCGACGGCGACCGCTCGCACGCGCACGCCGAAGATCAGCAACAGGCTGCCCACCACTTCCACCAAAACAGCGATAGCGTAGGCGGCGACCGGCTCAGGCAGGCCAACGGATGCGATATAGCCCTGCGTCGCCGCTGGCGCGGCGATCTTGCTGAGGCCGCTCATCAGAAACAGAACGCCGATGAGGATGCGCCCTGCCAGGGCGACAGAGTCATTGGACTTAGTCATAGAACGTCTCCTTTTGAGGCGGCCGTCGCAGGGTTGCACCCTTCGGCGACCTGATGGTTCGATGGGCGAGCGCCACATGGGTCCTCGCCACGCCCAAAAGGTATTCTTTTCAGTCCAACGGAAAACCCGTAAAAGACCGTAGGTTTTGTTCGAGATTTTTGAATGAATGAACCGGGCCTGCCTAGTCTCGACCAGCTCCGGGTGTTTCTCGTTGTGGCTGAGTGCGGCAGTTTCACCGCCGCGGCGCGCAGTCTCGGCCGCGCAGTTTCGGCGATCAGCTACGCCATCGCCAACCTCGAACTGCAGCTGGGCGTCGCCCTGTTCGACCGGCAAGGCGCGCGCAAGCCGATCCTGACCGCCGCAGGAGCCGCAGTGCTAGCCAGGGCGCGGGTGGTGGCCAGCAGCGTCGATGACCTGCGCGCCAGCGTGCGTGGCCTCCTGCAGGGTTTAGAGGCCGAGGTGACCTTGGTCGTCGACGTTATGCTGCCGCACGCCCGCCTAGTTGAGGCCGTCCAGGCCTTCGAGGCGACATTTCCCACCGTCAAGCTTAGCCTTCACGTTGAAGCGCTGAGCGCGGTCGCCCAATTGGTGCGCAGCCGATTGGCTGTGATTGGTATCGGCGGTGGTCTGTTGGCCGACGAGCCGGATCTGGAGCTGATCCATGTCGGCGGGGTGGAAATGATCCCGGTGGCCGCACCACACCATCCATTGGCGCGTGAACATCCAGCGCCGGCTGGCGCCGCGCGGCGCCATCGACAGCTCGTCCTGACCGTGCGGACGCCCTTCGCCGAAGGGCCCAACGTTGGCGTGTTCGCCGCCGAGGCCTGGCGCACCGCCGACCTGGGCGCCAAACACGCCCTGCTTTTGGCCGGCGTGGGGTGGGGCAACATGCCTGCGCCTAACGTCCGCGACGACCTGGAGGCCGGACGGCTGGTGCGCCTAACCCTTCCGGAAGCGCGGAGCGCACATTACCCCCTGCAGGCCATGTACCGCACAGACACCCCGCCAGGGCCGGCCGCCGCCTGGCTGGTGCAACGCTTTGTCGACCAGACCGCCGACGAGCGCGTCTGAACCTAAGGCCCAGCCCCAGCCCTGGCGGATCTTTCTCAGGCCTGTCAGGCCGGCGCTCCGAGCGCTGGGGTCTGGTCGGCGGCCCGGCGGAGCCTGCGATAAGCTTGCGGCGTCACTCCGAACGCCTGACCGAACGCCGTCGTCAGGTGGGCGTGGCTGGAGAACCCCGTTTGGACCGCGATCTGGGCAAGCCCGACCCCGTCGTCCAGACGCCTGCGGGCCTCGGCCAGTCGACGGGTCAGAACGAACTGGTGCGGACTTTCGCCGGTGGCGGCGTGGAAGGCGCGGGAGAAATGGCCGCGACTTAGGCCCGCCACGCTCGCCAATTCACTCACGGTGATGCGCTCGGCCAGCCGGCTGTCGATATGTTCCTGGACGCGGCGAAGGTTGAACGGCGCCAAATCCGGGCGCCGGCGCGGCGTCTGCTCAACACCGCTCACCAACAAAGCCCGGGTGACCAGGGTATCGGCCAACTGCGCCACATAGGGGCTTGCCTGGTCGCCTTCGATAAGGAGCACGCGCCGGATCTCATGGGCCAAAGCACGCACGCCAGGGTCAACGCCCCGCAAGATCGTAGCGCCCGGATCCGGCGCGCGGCTGCAGCTGTTCGGTGGATCGAAGGCGACCGCCAAGGTTTCCGTGGGATCGGCGCTTTCGAGACTGAGCGGCTGGCCCGGCAAGAGCAGACTGAAGGCTCCGCGCTGAAAAGTTGCTCCCCCGCGCGCCGCACGTGCGGGACTGAACAAGAAAATCACCATGGGTCGGCGGCCGTCATACTGCAGACGGAACGGGCCCATCGACTGATGGCGGATCCAGACCCGCTGCAAGTCGACAAGGGTGATCGGACCCTCGGGAAAGGGGGTGGGCGCAATTGGGGCGGCGCTAGGCTCGGTTAGGCTGGTCAGGGTCACGCGCACATCTCTCCGTCCAGGGACACAGATAGGCGCGGCAATCTGAGCGGCAACGGTCTGGGGGTCTTGGCGAATCCGAGCGGCGCTGTGCCGTAGCCGCCGCGACTATTGGATCACGTCTTTGAAAAGCCCGCGCGTTGGCTGGAAGCGCGGCCACGCGTCGTTCCCGATCTGTCGTCTCACAAGCCCACAAACGGGCGGGAGTACAAAGATCATGCAGTCTCTCATTCTGGCCGCGAGTTCGGCGGCCTTGATCCTCACCGTCGCCTCGCCCGTCATGGCGCAAGCGACCAACGATAGCAGCTGGTATGTGCGCGGCGACGCCGGAGCGACCTTCTCAAGCCGCATCGACGGGACCAATGGTCCACAAAGCAACGGCGGCTGGACGCTCGACGGCGGCGTCGGCAAGAGCTTCGGCAATGGCTGGCGCGCGGAGGGCGAGTTGCTCTACCTCGACAACAGCGGCAAGTCGGGCGTCGGCGACACCAAGGTCTTAGGCGGCTTCGCCAACGGCTACTTCGACTTCCTGCCGGGGCGTCAGTGGCGACCGTTCCTGGGCGCCGGGATCGGCATAGCGCAGGTGAAGGTGGACGCTGACGGCCTGGCCCCGCACGGCGACAAGACCGTTTTCGCCTACCAACTCCACGCCGGCGTCTCTCATCCCTTCAACGACCAGCTGAGCGGCGAGCTCGCCTATCACTACCTGGGCGCGCCGAGCGTGAAATTCAGCTCCGGCGCAAACAGGGTCGACGGCGACTTCGGCGCGTCCCTGGTCACCGTTGGTCTGCGCTACCGCTTCGGCGGTTAGCGCAAACCCGGGTCCCGCGCGGCGTCCGCCTCGCCCCCCAGGCCGCCGCCGCGCGGGGCTCTCACTTCAATTTCACGAGGTCGTCATGACCGTTTCGCGCATCCTTGCCCTTCCCAGGTCTCGATTTCCCGCTCTCTTGGCGGCGCTCGTCCTGCTCTCGGGCCTTGTCCTGCTTTCAGCCTGCGCCCAACGCGCGCCACTCTTCGCCGAGACGGCGGCGAGCGGCCCAACGGCGAGCGTCTCGGTGCTGCAGAGCGACGTGCTGGTGATCAATGGCGAAGCGATCCGTCTGGTCGATGCGGTGACGCCGCAGCCGACGCCAGACGCCAAATGCGCCGCCGAGGCCCTGGCGGCCCGGCAGGCGGCGTTGCGGCTGAAGACCCTGACGAGTGGGGTTAAGACCGTAAGCGTCACCCGAACCGGCGCCTATGATAGCGCCAACCGGCCCTACGCCCACATCTTGCTCGATGGCGAGGACCCGGCCCACGACCTCATCGTTGACGGACTGGCGGTGACGCCCAGCGGTCATCCGTTCGACTGGTGCAGTCCGATCTCGACCGACTTCCCCCGCGCGGCCCACATCGCAGACTTATCGTTCTCGGGCACCTGAAGCACGAGGGGCGAGTGCGCGGGCCGGCGAACTCGTCAAACCACAGGCGTTGGGAGATGGGTTGAGCGGGGCTGCGCGAGGTCGAGGAAAACAGCAAGCGGCCGGCCGCGGCGGTGGACGGCCGGATCGGCCAGCTTGAGGGCGACGTCTTCTAGCGTGGCGCCGAGGCCCAGGTCGAACCGAACCTCGGCGTCGCCGAAATCGAACCGCAGGGACGTGTGTGGGCTTTGGTCGGATGAGGGGTATGGCATGACAACTTCCTGATACTCTGGGCGACCCGGCGATGAGACGCGAGGGTCCGCGCTTGCTTTCGAGGGCGCCCCTGCGCGCCCCGCTCAAGCCTCCCAAGAAGCCGCCGCGGGACGCTGGGCGCTGCTCAGGCGGCGAGCCTTTCGGCATAGGAGGCGACGAGGGACGGGATTGACGCGAGCGCTGCGCTAACAGCGGCGTTTCGCTGCTCAGGCCCAAAGGCAAGACCCTCGGCGCGGACGATTTCAATTTCATCGACGCCGATAAAGCGAAAGGCGGCGCGCAGGTAGGTTTCCTGGAAGTCATTGGGCGCGGACTGAGCATCGCCCGAGTAGACGCCGCCGCGGGACGAGGCGATCACCACGCGCTTGCCGCCCGCCAGGCCCTTGGGACCGGTTTCGCTGTAGGCGAAGGTCTTGCCAGCGATAAGTATCCGGTCGAGCCAAGCCTTGAGCTGGGTGGTTACGGTGAAGTTGTACATCGGCGCACCGATGACCACGATGTCGGCGTCGAGGAATTCTTCAAGCGCGGCGGCCGCCTCGCCGGCCTCCGCGACGCTCACGCCGCCGGAAGCTGACAGATCCGGTCTGATGGTCGGCAGAAGCCGGCCGTCTAGATGAGGGAGTGGATTGGCTTCGAGATCGCGTCGGACGATCGAAAGGTTCGGGATAGTCTGTGACAGCGCACTGACGATCGCCGCTGAGATTTCGCGAGAAGCCGAGGCCTCGCCCAAGATGCTGGAGTCGATGTGGAGGAGTTTCATGACTTCGTCTACCTGGTTGATGATCGTCACTTAAGCTATTTCTAGGACGATGCGGCGATTAGAGCCCAGATTTGGAACTAGTCGTTGCGCTGGAGGAACGATTGGAAACCCATGCGCGATTTAAATGACCTCAGCTTCTTCGCCGCCGTGGTCGCCAACGGCGGCTTCTCCGCAGCCTCACGGGCGCTGGGCGTGCCGAAGTCGCGGATCAGCCGCCGCGTCGCTGCGCTCGAGGACCAGCTTGGAGTGCGCCTTCTGGAGCGCTCGACGCGCCGGTTCAGCGTCACAGAGGTCGGCCAGGAAATCTACCGCCACGCCCGCGCTGTTCAGGCGGAGGCCGAGGCCATCGAGGACGTTGCTGCGCGCCTGAAGGTCGAGCCGCAGGGTCTTGTTCGGATAAGCTGCCCGCAAGGCGCCGAACGGGTGCTTACGAACAGCCTGCCAGGCTTCCTCATGGACCACCCGAAACTGCGTGTGCAGGTGATCGTCAGCAACCGGCGCATCGACCTTATCGAGGAGGGCGTAGATGTCGCCATACGCGTCCGCGAGAAGCTGGACACCGACGCTGACCTACAGGTGAAAATCATCGGCCGCGCCAGCAGCTTCCTGGTGGCGGCGCCGGGCCTTCTCGACGTCCATGGCCGCCCGGCCGAACCTAGCGATATCGTCTTGCTTCCGACGCTCAGTCAGACCGAACGGCCCGGACTGGATCGTTGGACGCTGGTGGACGAAATGGGCGCCGAGGCTGTGGCGGTGCACGAGCCTCGCCTCTCTGCGAGCGAGTTCTCAATCCTGCGCGAGGCCGCCATCGCCGGAGCGGGCGTCGCGTTTCTGCCTGAGTATTCCTGTCGCGAGCCGCTAGCCGACGGGCGCCTGGAGCGGGTGTTGCCGGCGTGGGCCGGCCGCGAAGGCATATTGCACCTGGTCTTCACCTCACGGCGCGGCCTGCTTCCCGGCGTACGGGCGACGATCGATTTTCTGGCCCAGATCCTCAACCCGCGGTCCACGGCCTGGCAGGAAGCGGCCGAGCCTATCGACGACCTTTTGAGCAGCGTCTCAGCGGTTCCTCGCGATCGCGGGCGGCGGCGCGAAGCAAGCGACCAAACCCGTGCTTAGGGATGCAACGATGCGTTCCAAATTCGGCCTCTAATCGCGCCGGCGTTCGACAGCCAGCTAAGGCGGGACCGTCAAGCCAGAGGCTGGACCATGAAGCTGATCACCGTCTCGGCCGGCGCCGGAGCTTACGTCCGAAGCGCGCGCCATCAGATGAAGCTGGCGAACGTCGTATCGACGTCTGCGAAGCTCGCGAGGATTTACCTGATCCTCGCTCTCGCATGGGCCGTCCTCAAAATCATGAAGTGCTTCGGCAAGACACTTTGATCCGCGGAGAACGCCCCATGAGATTGTCAGAGATCCTACGCGATAAGCCAGCCGGCGCCGTCGAACTGCCGCCATCGGCCACGGCGATCGAGGCTGCTGCCCTAATGAAATCCGAGAAAGTCGGCGCGATCCTCTTGCGGGATAACCAAGGTCGTCTGCTCGGCTTGGTCTCCGAGCGCGACCTCGCCTTGGCCATCGCCAGTCACGGCGCCGCCCTTTTCCGAATGCGCCTCAGCGAATTGGCGGCGGCCTACCCGCCAACCGCTAATCCAACTGATGCGGTGCGAGACGTGACGAAGATCATGACCGAGCGGCGAGCCCGCCACGTCCCGGTCGTTGACGATGGGCGCGTCGTCGGCGTGGTCAGCATCGGCGATATGCTCAAGGCGCGTCTTGCGGAAAAGACCCAGGAAAACGCCGTACTCCTCGATCTCGCCCGCGCGCGCATCCCCCTTTGAGGCGTCGGTCCTCGCCCCAAAAAGGATCTGCGGACGCCTACCTGCTCCTGAAACCGCGCTGGCGCTGGCGAGCCATTTCCAAGCCATGCTGAAAGGCCGCTCAGTCCCGATGACACCGCCCGGGCGGCCTGATCCTTGGAACATCGCCAAGCGCTGACCCATCGCCGCGGAGCCTTGCGCTGCGTTTGGCGCGCTCAGTATCCGCACCTCGATCGCCCGTCAGAGCAAGACCCGCCCGGCACCCACACGCGGCTTCGGAGAGAACTTTTTCTCCATCGCAGGGAACGATGCCGGCCGCTGAGCAATATTGTCCTTGGCGCAGCTTTTTTGTCCCGCGTCGAGCAAGGTCGCCCATTGCGGGGGGCTAATCTGGAAATCAGCAATGAGCGATCACGACCGCGACGGGCGGCACGACGAGAACGACGGCCAGAGCCGGCGCAAAGTGCTGGAGTGCATGACGTGGGCCGGAACTGGCGTGCTATGGACGCTGGCCGGCGGGGTGCCCTATTCGCTCGGCTTGGCAGGCCAAGCCATGGCGCAGCCGAGCGGCGGCCTCACCTTCATGCAAATCAGCGACAGCCACATCGGCTTCAACAAGCCGGTGAACCCCAACGTGGCAGGTACGTTGGAGGAAGCCATCGGGCGGATCAAGGCCATGCCGGTGAAGCCGTCGTTCCTGATCCACACGGGCGACATCACCCACTTGTCCCAGGCCGCGGAGTTCGACGAGGCCGAACAGATTATTTCGCAGGCAGGGCTTGATGTTCACTACGTGCCTGGCGAGCACGATGTCATGGATCCGGAGGGCACGGCTTACAGCGATCGCCACGGCCGCGGAACCAAGGGCGCGGGCTGGTATAGCTTCGACACCAGCGGCGTCCACTTCATCGGCCTGATCAACGTCGGCGTCGGCAGTCGCTACATGAGCCGGGTCAATATTGACAACCCAGGCGGCAGGGCGAGCGGATTTGGCGCGATCGGCGACGAACAACTTGCATGGATGCGCGATGACCTAAGCGGCCGCTCGGCTTCAACGCCGATTGTCGTCATGGCGCATATGCCGTTGTGGTCGGTCTATCCGACATGGGGCTGGGGCACCGAAGATGGCCTGCGCGCGCTGGCGCTGCTGCGGCGCTTCGGCTCGGTGACCGTGCTCAACGGTCATATCCACCAGGTGCTGCAAAAGGTGGAGGGCAATGTGACGTTTCACACCGCAGCATCGACCGCCTACCCTCAGCCGGCGCCGGCGACTGCGCCCGCGCCTGGACCCAAGAAGGTTCCGCCCGAAAAGTTGCGCTCAACGTTGGGCATCAGAACCGTCACGTTCAAACAGGGCGACCAGCAGCTCGGCGTCATCGACGCCCCGCTCGGCTAGGGCCCGATGACAACCAAGACGGCAATAGCTTTTCGGCCGATTTGGCCTTCGTTGATGGTGAGGCGCCAGGATGTTTCGTAGACTGCTATTTGCTGGAGCCGGGGTCGCAATCCTCGCCTTGGCCGGGTTTTGGTTTCTCACCGTTCCGGCCACCGTCTCGGCCAGCACGCTTGGCCCGCACACCCCGGATCTGGCCAACGGCAAGGCGATGTTCCTGGCTGGCGACTGCTCGGCGTGTCACGCCACGCCCCTGCAGCGGGACGCGACCAGACTGGGTGGCGGTCTTGGCCTCGTCTCGAAGTTCGGAACCTTTTACGCTCCCAACATCTCCCCCGACGCCAAGGACGGCATCGGCGGATGGACCGAGGCGCAATTTGTCACCGCCGTCACCAAGGGCGTCTCACCCGAAGGCGAGCACCTCTATCCAGTGTTCCCCTACACCTCATTCCAGCGGATGAAGTCCGACGATGTGCGCGACCTTTTCGCCTACATCAAGACGTTGCCGCCGGTGGCGGGCAAGGTGCGCGAAAGCGACGTTCCGTTCCCGATGAACATCCGTCGCGGCGTTGGCGTCTGGAAGCAGCTCTACCTCGACGGAGAGACCTATCAATCCGACTCTTCGAAGTCGGCGCAGTGGAATCGCGGCGCCTACCTGGTCAACGGCCCCGCCCATTGCGCCGAATGCCACAGCCCTCGCAATCCCCTCGGCGCGATCGTCCCGGGAAAGCGCTTCTCGGGCCACCTTATCGGCTTCGCCGGAGGGGGTTTTCCGAACATCACCAAGCTCAATTGGTCGCAGGACGACTGGGCCAACATGCTTGAGACCGGCCTGACCCCGAAAAACGACCCCGTCGGCCGTGTGGACGGGCCAATGGCCGAGGTGGTGCGCAGTACTTCGCAGCTCGGCCCCGAGGACCGCGCCGCGATGGCCGCCTATCTCGTTTCGCTATCGCCGGTCGTCAGCGTCAAGCCGACGCCGGCGCCCCAACCGAATTGAGGAAGAGCGGCTCCACCCCAAAACGGCCGTTGCGGGGCGCGCGCCAGGCGCGGTTCGGCCAACCTGAGCGTCAGGGGCGAGTTTTGTCGAAGCGGTCGTTACGATAGCGAGGGTAGGGAACCAAGCTGGGCGACGTGGCATTTGCTTGGCGCAATCAGCGGAAATTTGCAGAGATTTTCAATGCGTCCATTAGCTCTCGCACTCTGCGCTTCACTGGCCGGTCTGTCGGCGGCCGCACAGCCGAGCGCCACGTCGGACTGGTCCAGGGCCAAGGTGATCGAAGTCGATTTAAGCAACTACACGATCAATCCAGCGCACTTGGTCTTGCGACATGGCGTCCCCTACCGATTGCATTTCGTAGATCAATCCCACGGCGGTCACGATTTCACCGCCAAGGACTTCTTCGCCCAAGCCACCCTCGATCCATCGACGCAGGCGGCTGTGAAAGACGGCGCGGTAAGGCTCTCCGGGGGTGAGAGCGCCGACGTCGATCTAATTGCCCCCGCGCCTGGCCGCTTCGATGCTCACTGCTCCCACTTCGCACACGCCACGCTGGGCATGAAGGGCCAGATCGACGTCGAATAGTCAGCGGTGTCCGACGCCATGTCGCCGATAGGGCGGCGGCCTCATATGGCTGATGAAACAGCCCCCTCAAAGACCGCCCGATAAGGCCAGCGGCAGCGCTGGCGATCCCCAACTTCATCTGGGGCCGCAGCCCACGCCGCGCGCGATTTGGACCAATCGTCAGGTACTCAGCCGCCTTCGATCAAGATCGGAGCCTTTTTTTAACACCGTGAAATTATACAAACTCAAAGGGTGTTGGAGTTCGGGGCATGATGAAACAAAAAATACTAAAGACGCTCCTCGTAGTATTTTTAGTTTCCATTGCAGCCATGGCTGTTGACCGTGGTGTAAACGTTTTTATATTTCACCAACATCAAGTATATTACGGAATTAAGACATTTATTATTGCCGTATTTATCGCAGCGCCGGTAAGTTTTTACCTTGTTAGTCAACGCATTGATTTGCAATACATAAAAGAAGAGCTCGTTCTAAGCATCGATAAGCTGAAAGAGACACAATCCGAGACGGCTCGCGCGCATGAAAAACTGCGAGAAAGCGAGATGCTTTACCGAATTCTCGCCGACAATCAGACCGACGTCATATCGCTTTGGACCGCCGAGGGGGAGCGTCGATACACATCGCCCTCGATCGAGCGGGTCACGAGCTATACGGTCGATGAAGTCATGGCGATGGGTCGCGACAGCCATATGCACCCCGACGACGTCCCGATAATTCATAGTCTTTTCAGTTCATTGACGCCTGGCGGCGAGGTCAAGACGCAGGAGTTTCGGCTGCGCCATAAGGACGGATCGGACGTCTGGGTGGAAGGCGCCTTCCAAAAGCTCAACGACGGCAGCGGCGGGGTGCTCACGACCTCCAGGCCGATCGCCGAGCGCAGGGCTGCAGCGCAGGCGATCGCCGAGAGCGAGGCGCGTTATCGGATGCTGGCCGATAACGCCAACGACATCATGATCCGATACGACCTCGACGGACGGCTGGAATATGTTTCGCCGTCAGCACGCCAGATGGGCTACGTCGCCGAAGATCTCATCGGCCATCTGGCCAGCGAATTCATCCATCCGGACGACCAGTGGGTGGCCGCCAAGGTCGGCGCGGCGCTAAAGGCCGGCCACACCCTTCCCGACGGCGATGACAGCGAGCAACGGATGCGCCGCGCTGATGGCGAATGGGTATGGCTGCAGGCGAACCCTTCACCCATCATGGACGCCAACGGCAAGATCATCGGTGCGATGTCGGTGCTGCGCGACGTCACAGCCCGGCGCAAGATCGAAGACGAACTTCGCGCCAAGCAGGCCGAAGCCGACTGCGCTAACCGCGCCAAGAGCGACTTCCTGGCGACCATGAGTCATGAGATCCGCACCCCGCTGAACGGCGTGCTTGGCATGGTCCAGGCTATGGACCGCGACCCGCTGCCGCCGGCGCAACGCGAGCGCCTCAAGCTGATCGGCCAGTCTGGCGAAGCGCTGCTGACGATCCTCAACGACATTCTCGACCTGTCGAAGATCGAGGCCGGCAAGCTCGAACTGGAGCAGGCTGACTTCGATCTTGGATCCATGGTGGAGGGCGTCCTCGACACCTTCCAGCCGATAGCTGCGGGCAAGGACGTGGCGCTGCGGATCGACTTCGAGGCGGATGCGCACGGCGTCTACAGCGGCGATCGCCTGCGGGTACGCCAGGTGCTCAACAACCTGGTCTCCAATGCGTTGAAATTCACCCACCAGGGCGAAGTCCGTCTCCAGGTCGACCGGATCGATAGCGTCGTGCAATTCCGCATCTCGGATACCGGCATCGGCATCACGTCCGATCAGATCGGCCGACTATTCGACAAGTTCGAGCAGGCCGATTCGTCGACGACGCGGCGCTTTGGCGGCACCGGGCTTGGCTTGGCGATCTGCAAGGAGCTGTGCATGGCGATGGGCGGTGATGTAACCGCCTCAAGCCAGGTCGATGAGGGTAGTTGCTTCACCGTGAAGCTGCCACTGCGCCGCGTCGGCGCAGCCGACGCCTCGCTCGCTGCGATCACGACGCCAAAGCCGGTGTTCGATGAGCGGCCATTGCGGATTCTGGCCGCCGAAGACAACGGCCTGAACCAGCTGGTGCTGAAAACACTGCTGGAGCAGGCAGGTCTCGCCCCGATCATCGTCGGCAACGGCCACGAGGCCGTCGTCACCTGGGAACAGGATGACTGGGACCTGATCCTTATGGATGTGCAAATGCCGGTGATGGACGGCGTCACGGCTACGCGCATCATCCGTCAGCGCGAAGCCGAGACCGGCCGAACGCCGACGCCGATCATCGCCCTCACCGCCAACGCCATGACCCACCAGGGCGCCGCCTATGAGGCCGCGGGCATGAACGGCGTCGTCGCCAAGCCGGTGCAGGTCGCCCAGCTATTTGCGGCGATCGCGGCGGCGATCGAACCGGCCGCGGAGCCGGCCGCCATGTCTGCGTAGAGCGCCCAAAGCGCCACTCGCGCCGCCGCCTGAGCCCATCTCGCCGATCCGCAACCTGCTGATGAGCCGGCATGTTCCACCCCCTTGGAAAGGCGACGCTGCGGCGTGGGCCGAATTACGCCCTGGGCTGGCGCCCATTGCTTCGATAGCCGCGGGGCTAGAGCCACTGCTCGTCGACAAAAAGGCGCGAGGTGTGACTGCGGCTGATCTTCCATTCGCCGTCGACCTTGCGGTAGTGCTGATGAATGTGGCCGTAGCCGTTGAAGATACAGTGCTTCGTCTTCACAAGGTCGTGGAGGCCCCAGGTGCTCTTGGCGGTATCTGGACCGGTCAGGGTGATTTCCGGCAGAAACATCTGGTGCGAGGTCTTCACGCCCGCCAGCATTTCGCCCATTCCGCTGACAAAGGCGTCCAACCCTTCGATTGTGGCGCCTTGGGGAGCCTTAGGGCTGGACCTCGGCATCGCCTCGACCGAATAGACCAGATCATCGGTGAACAGCTTGCGGAACTCCGTCCAGTTCTGGGTGTCGCCGAAGCGTGAGTATTTGGCCATCACCACCTTCAGGGCTTCGATCTCGGCTGAGTTCTGTTGGGTGCTCATCGTGAACTCCTTTCATTCAGTAGGTCATGACCTGGCCTCGGCGACGACCCCCGCGCCCCCGGCCGAGACTGTCGCGACCACGTCGCCGCCGAGCGCTTTGTAGATCGAGACCACATCGACGTTTGCGGCGGTCTGGGCCTGGGCCAGATCGTCCTCAGCGCCAAGACGCGTGCGCTCGGCGTCGAGAACGCGCAGGAAATCGATGCGGCCTTCCTGGTAGCGGATGTGGGCGAGGTCGGCGGCGCGACGTGAAGCGTCCACTTGCTGGCTGAGACTGACGACCTGCACCTGGCGCTCGCGATAAGCGACGAGAGCGTTCTGCAGGTCCTCGATCGCGCGCAGCACGGTCTGGTCGTAAAACGCCAGGCTTTCGTCGCCGCGGGCCTGCTGGGCCCGCAGGCGCGCGTGGGCGCCGCCGATATCAAGGCCTGGCCACGTCACCGTCGGGCTGACGGCCCAAGCGCGACTGCCGCTCTTGAAAAGGCTGGAGAGGTCGCCGGAGAGGAAGCCCACGAAACCCGTGATCCTGACCCGCGGAAAGAGGTCAGCGGTGGCGATCCCGGTCCGCGCGGTCTCCGCCGCTAACCGCCGCTCGGCCGCCTGCACATCGGGCCGGCGGCGCAGGAAATCGGCGACGTCGCCGATCGGGATCGCGGTGGGAGCAGGCGTCTGTGCGGTCCCCTCGCGCGGGGCGGTGAGCTCGGCGTCCAGGACGCCCGGGCGCTGGCCGATCAGCACAGCCAGACGATGTGCGGCCTGCGCCTCGGCGGTGCGTAGCGCCGGGATCTGGGCCTCGGTCGCGTTGAGGCGGGCGCGGGCGCTTTCCACATCCACCGGGTCGCCGGGACCGACCTGATAGCGCACTTCGGTCAGGCGCAAGGTGTCGCGCTGGGTGCGCGCGTTCTCCTCGGCGACGGCGCGGCGGGTTTGCGCGCCGCGCAGCTCCAGGTAATTGCGCGCCACCTCGGCGGCGACGGTGACTTGAGCGAAGCTTTGGTCGGCGCGGGCGGCCTGGGCGTCGGCCCGGGCGGATTCCACCTGGTGACGGACACGGCCGAAAAGGTCGATCTCCCAGGCCGCATCGAAGCCGATATCGGCCTGTTTGATGTCCACGCGCTTGGAACTGAAGCCAGGCGCCTGTTCCTTGCTGCGCGTGTAGGTCGCATCGGTGGTGACCCGAGGCAGATAGTCCAGCTCGGCGTCACGGAACAACGCGCGCGCTTCCTTCACCCGATCAACCGCGATGCGGACATCGAGGTTAGAGGCGAGCGCGCGGTCGACCAGGCTGTCCAGCTCCGGGTCGCCGAACGCCCGCCACCAGCTGGTTGGCGCGGGCTGCGCGGCGGCCGTAAGGTGCGGATCGAGCGCAGTGAGCGCCACTGGCGCGGGGCTCGGCGCCTTATAGTGCGGACCGACAGCGCAGGCGCTCAAGATCAGGGCCGATACCGAGAGGATGAGGGTTCGAATTAGGCTCATAGTCGGCCTCAGGTCCTGGAAGAGGTTGTGGCGGCAGGGACCTGCTCGGGCGCGGTCGCGCCCAGCGCCCTACCCCCGTCGCGGCGCGCGTGGGTCAGCCGGCGGATAGTCCAGTAGAAGACCGGGGTGAAGGCCAGGCCGAACAAGGTGACGCCGAGCATTCCGGAGAACACCGCCACGCCCATGGCGCGGCGCATTTCCGAGCCGGCGCCGGTGGCGACCGCTAAGGGAAAGACCCCCATGACGAAGGCGAGCGAGGTCATCAAGATCGGGCGTAAGCGCAGCCGGCAGGCATCGAGGATCGCCTGCATCAGGCTCTCGCCCTGGTGCTCCCGCTCACGGGCGAATTCGACGATCAGTATGGCGTTCTTGCAGGCCAGCCCCACCAACACGATCAGTCCGATCTGAGTGAAGACGTTGTTATCGCCATGGGTAAGCCAGACGCCGGTCAGCGCGCAGAGCAGGCACATGGGCACGATGAGGATGACCACCAGCGGCAGGCTCCAGCTCTCATACTGGGCGACCAGCACCAGGAAGGCGAGCAGCACGCAAATTGGGAACACCAGGACCGCGGTGTCGCCCGCCAGAATTTGCTGGTAGGTCAGCTCGGTCCATTCAAAGCCCATGCTGGCCGGCAATTCGCGCGCAGCGATGGATTCCAGCGCCTTCTGCGCCTCGCCGGTCGAGTGGCCGGGCGAGGCTCCGCCGTTGATCTCCGCGGTCAGCAGGCCATTATAGTGTGCGGTCCGTTCGGGCCCGGTGGTCTCGTGCGTGGTGACGAAGGCTCCCAGCGGGATCATCTGTCCAGCGCCATTGCGGGTCTGCAGCCGCAACAGATCCTCAGGCTGAAGTCGAAAGCGCTGGTCGGCCTGGACCGTCACCGGGTAGGTTCGGCCGAACCGGTTGAAGTCGTTGACGTAGAGCGAGCCCAAATAGACCTGCATGGTCATGTAGAGGTCGGTCAACGACACGCCCTGGGCGCGAGCTTTTTCGCGGTCCACATCAGCGCGGATCTTCGGCACGCCGATCTGGTAAGACGAGAAGACCCCGGTCAAGGCCGGGTCCTTGGCCGCCGCGGCGATGATCCTCTGGGTTCCCTGGTAGACGGCGTCGGGGCCGAGCCCCGCACGGTCTTCGATCTGCATGCGGAACCCGCCGATCGTGCCGAGGCCCTGGACCGGGGGCGGCGGGAAGACGGCGATGTTGGCGTCGGGAATAGCGGCGAATTTCTGGTTTAGCCTGGCGGCGATGGCCTGCACCGACAGGTCCTGGGACTGGCGCTTGTCGAAGCGGTCCAGCGTGATGAAGATAGCGCCGGCGTTGGGGCTATTGACCACGCCGTTTACGGAAAGTCCCGGGAACGCCACCGCGTGGGTGACGCCGGGGGTCTTCATGGCGATGTCGCTCATCTTGCGGATCACCGCATCGGTGCGGTCGATGCTCGCTGCGTCCGGCAACTGGGCCATGGCCACCAGGTAGAGCTTGTCCTGCTGCGGCACGAAGCCGCCCGGGGTCTTGGCGAAGGAGAAGACGGTCAGGCCGATCAGCAGGCCGTAGAGCACCAGCGCGATCGAGCTTCGTCCCACCAGACGGCTCACGCCCCCCACGTAGGAACGGGACATGGACGCAAACGCCCTGTTGAACGGCCCGAAGAGCCAGCCGAAGCTGCGGTCAATCAGCTGTTCGAAGCGGTCCTTCGGCGCGTCATGGCCGCGCAGCAGCACCGCCGCCAGGGCCGGCGATAGGGTGAGCGAATTGAAGGCTGAGATCACCGTGGAGATGGCGATCGTCAGCGCGAACTGGCGATAGAACTGACCGGTCAGGCCAGTGATGAAGGCGGTAGGCACAAAGACCGCGCAGAGCACCAACGCCGTCGACACGATCGGTCCGGTGACCTCGCGCATCGCCCGGCGGGTGGCCTCGACCGGCGAGAGGCCGAGCGCAATATTCCGCTCGACGTTTTCGACGACCACGATGGCGTCGTCGACCACGATGCCGATAGCCAGCACCAAGCCGAACAGGGTCAGCGCATTGAGGCCGAAGCCGAGGGCCAACAGTACGGCCAAGGTTCCCACCAGGCTGACCGGCACAGCCGCAAGCGGAATGATCGAGGCGCGCCACTTCTGCAGGAAGAGGATCACCACCAGCACGACCAGGATCAGGGCTTCGAAGAGCGTGTGCACGACCGCATTGATGGATTCGTGCACGAACCCGGTGGTGTCGTAGACGATGTGGTACTTGATCCCCTGCGGGAAGTCCTTGGCGAGGCTGTCCATCGTCGACTTGACCCCGTCGGCCATCTTCAAGGCGTTGGTGCCAGGGCGTTGGAAGACCGGCAGGGCTATGGCGGGCCGATTGTCGAGCAGCGAACGCAGGGCGTAGCTGTCGGAGCCGAGCTCGATGCGCGCCACGTCGCGCAGATGGCTGATTTCGCCATTGGGGCCGGCGCGGATGATGATCTCGCCAAATTGCTGCTCGGTCTCCAGGCGGCCTTGAGTATTCACTGAGATCTGGAAGTCGGCCTGGCCGGGCGCGGGCGGGGCGCCCACCTGGCCGGCGGCCACTTGCACGTTCTGTTCACGCAACGCAGCGACCACATCGCCTGGCGTCATGCCGCGCGAGGCGAGCCTTTCGGGGTCCAGCCAAATGCGCATGGAGTACGGCCCCTGGCCGAACATCTGAACATCGCCGACGCCATAACCGCGGGCCAGCGCGTCCTTGATGTGCAGCTGGGCGTAGCTCGCCAAATAACTGGTGTCGTAGCGGGCGTCGTCGGAGGTGAGGTTCACCACCTCGACCAGAGTGGGCGAAGCCTTGGTCGTGGTGACGCCGACCCGCTGCACTTCCTGCGGCAGCTTGGAGAGAACTTGGGCGACGCGGTTCTGAACGAGGGTCTGATCCTTGTCGGGATCGGTGCCCAGCGCGAAGGTTACGGTGAGCGCCATGGCGCCGTCGGGCGTCGACTGCGACGACTGGTAGAGCATCCCCTCGACGCCGTTGATCGACTGCTCCAAGGGCGCAGCGACAGTATCGGCGATGACATTGGTGTCGGCGCCGGCGAAGCTGGTGCGCACGACGACGGTCGGCGGCACGACCTCGGGATATTCGCCGATCGGCAGGATCGGCAAAGCAATCAGGCCGGTCACAAAGATGATGATCGAAAGCACCACGGCGAAGCGTGGACGACTGACGAAGAAGTCGGAAAAAGTCATGGCAGGGCGCCGATCAGAGTGAGCTTGAGGTTCGGGACGTCGGCTTCTGGGGCGCGTCCGGTCCGAAGTTTTTGCAGGGACTTGGGGCGTCAGCCGCTTGGCTGCAGGGCGCTGAGTTCAGCGGTGTTCAGGGGCGTGGCCACGACCTGCGGATTGACCACATCGCCAGGCTTCACCTTCTGTAGGCCGCTGGTGACGATCTTATCGCCCGGGCGCAGACCGGCCAGGATGATGCGGTATTCGCCGAGTGCGCGGCCCAGGGTGACCGGCCGATACTGGACGCGATTGCCTGGGCCCAGAACCAGCACGTAGCGTTTGCCGAGGTCCGTGCCGAGCGCCTGTTCGGGGGCGAGCGCCACGGACTGGGCGTCATGGCTGACGAGCCGCACCCGGGCGAAGAGCCCTGGCGTAAAGGCGCCGTCGGCGTTGTCGAACACCGCCCGGCCGCTGATCGTGCCGGAGTGGGCGTCGACTGCGTTGTCGAGGAAGCGCAACGCTCCCTGATGGGGGAAGCCCTGCTCGGTCATCAGGCCCATATAGACCGGGCCGCCTTCGGCGCGCTGGGCCTTGGCGTATTTCAGATAGGTCTGCTCGTCGGTGTTGAATGAGGCGTAGATCGGTCCGTCGGAAACCACGGTGGTCAGGAGGTCCGAAGGCGTCACCAAGTTGCCGCGGGTGATCATCGCCTTGGAGACCCGGCCGTCGATCGGCGACGTGACCCGCGTGAAGCTGAGGTTCAACTGGGCGGTGCGCAACGCCGCCTCGGCCGCGCCGAGGTCAGCCCTGGCGGAGCGGGCGTCCGATGTTAGCCGCTCAGCCTCTTCCTTGGCGATCGCCAATTGGGCCAGCAGGCGCTCGCCGCGATCGGCGTCGGCGGCGGCGAGTTGAGCCTTGGCGCGGGCGCGTTCTGCTTCGGACTCCAACCTGTCGACCTCGGCCGTGAACGGCCGCGGATCGATCTGGAACAGCAGTTGCCCCTTTTTGACCCGCGCGCCATCGTCGAAAGCCACCGCGGTGATCTGGCCCGCGACCCGCGGACGTAGAGCGACGCTGTCGACCGCCTCCAGCCGCCCCGTGAAATCATCCCATTGCGGCAAGGTCTGGAAGGCCACGGCGGCGACTTTGACCACTGGTGGCGCAGGCGCGGCCGCCGTTGTCTGAGCCGAGGCCCCGCAGCCGGCGAGAAACAGTGCAGCGAGCACGGCCGAAGCTTTCTGCGGGGAGATGGAATTGGACATGGGACGCTCCGGAAATCAGGGCGCCGACGTTCGGCCCCCATTTTCGTACCTATCAGTACAAATATAGGATGCGCCGCAAGACATTCAATATCGGTCGGTACAGAAAAACTCGCCGACCTGATGGCGGGGCTTAACGGCCCGGCCAAAGCTCCAGTGTCGTATCCACGATCCGGCGCAACTCCTCGGGGCTCGCGCCCGACCCAGCCTGGACACAGAGCCCCTGGATCACCGCACTGAGGTATCGAACCAGACTGGCCGGCTCGATGTGATCGGGGAGATCGCCGTCCGCCTTGGCCTGCTCGAAGCGGCGCAACATGGCGGCGTTGGAGGAAGCCTGGCGGATCAACACCTCGGCCTTGATCGATTGCGCTTCTGCGCCGCACGCCACCGAGCTTATGACCCCAAGGCACCCGCGCGGATCGGATCCTGTCGTCTGCAGGTCGAGTGCGCCGCCCAGCATCCGTTCAGCGACGCCGCGCGCCGTCGGCGCCGAAAGCGCATTGGCCACATAGGCCAGCTTGTCACGTTCATAGAGGTCCAGCGCCTTGCGAAACAGCGCCTCCTTGTTGCCGAACGCGGCATAGAGGCTGGGCCGGGTGATGCCCATCGCCTCGGTCAGGTCGCTCAGCGATGCGCCTTCGTAGCCCATGCTCCAAAAGACCCGCAGCGCCGCGGTCAACGCCGTTTCGACGCAAAATTCACGGGGCCGCCCGCGTGGAGTCGTAAGGGTGTCCGTTTCCATACCGCTCGATATGTAAGTAGCCGCCGATCATTTGTCCAACCCGACGGGGGTCTGTCCTCGAAACTGGATGGCTGGGGTGAACCGACGCGCCCTTCAGCTGACGCTCCAGCTGGGAGGACCCTGGAGAAGCTCATTGGGCGCTGCGCCCTTGATCTGGAGCGGACGCTGTTGATTGATGGCCGCAGCGACATCAGCGAGAGCGTTGTGCCGAGCCCATCACACCTTTTTTCCGCCGTGGCCGCGGCCATGAGCTTGGGGCTCGTCGGCTGCGGTTCGATCGAGCGGCCGGACCTTCTGGGGGCCGTCGGCGCTGAACAATCCGGACCGCTCGACAGCTTGCGGTTCGCATCTACCGACCGGGCGACCTTCCTGCGCTGGAACGATAGCTGGATGAAGCAGCGTGAGGCCCGCCAACTCGATGGGATCACGGTCTTGGCGCTTTCCGGCGGCGGAGCCAACGGCGCCTATGGTGCAGGCTTGCTGGTCGGCTGGACGGCCGCGGGAACACGGCCGCAATTCGACTTGGTGACAGGCGTAAGCACTGGCGCGCTCATCGCTCCCCTGGCCTTTCTGGGATCAGATTGGGACGACAAACTCTCAGCCGCCTACCATGACCCGCAGCTGCGCCAACTGACGCAAGGACGGCTAGGCGCGCTGGCGCGGCCAAGCCTCTACAGCTCCAAACCCCTTGCCCAGATCATTGCGCGCTACATCGACGAGACCACGCTGGCGGCGGTGGCGCGGGAGGACGAGAAAGGTCGGCGCCTCGTCGTGGCCACGACGGACCTCGACAAACAAGAGAGCATTCTTTGGGACCTGGGCGCGATCGCCCGCTCCGCGCGCCAGCCTGACGACCACGGAAAGGCGGTGACCTTGTTTCGCCAGGTGCTGTTGGCGTCGGCCAGCATCCCGGGCGTCTTTCCCCCCGCGCTGATCAGATCGGGCCAACACGGAGAACACGTAGAGATGCACGTCGACGGCGGCGTGGCTGCACCTTTCTTCGTGGTGCCGGAGGCGATGAATTTCTGGTCGCCCAGCGGACCAAACCGCCCGAAGCATTTCTACATAGTCGTCAACGGCCCGCTGAACCCTACGTTCGCCCGGACCGGCGGCGGTTTTGGCTCGATCATCCTGCGGGCCTACGACACCCTGAGCCGCGGCGAAGTCCGCACGCAGATCGAAACCGCGCGTTTCTTCGCAAACCGGAACGGCGCGCCAATCAGCATCGCTTGGCTTCCCGAGGACGCCGCCGCCCACCCGCTGGATTTCCATCTTGACCATCTGGCGCAGCTTTTCGAGCTCGGCCGATCCCAAGCCGTCCAGTCCAAGGCCTTTCGGCCGACACCGGCCATGACAGCAGAATCCGCCCCGCCCCATTAGGGAGGAGGCGATGACCCCTTGCATCGCGATCCGATCCCCTCGCCCCCTCGCCCCTGGGACGCGATGTTCCGCCGCCTTTCCACGCCGCCAGATTGCGGAAATCCGCAAGTATATTGCGGATTTATTGCTTGGATAAACTATGTTTATCGTCAAATTCCGCGCAGGATGAATATATCTATCTTGCCAACTCTCAATTCAGGCCCGCCTTATCTTCGGACTTATGTTGAGGTTGGAGCGTCGCGCATGTCGACCAGTAGAGCCGAGCCATTCCGCCTTGCGTTGGCTGGGCTGCGCGACCGACTGCGGAACGGCGTCTTTCGGCCAGGCGCAAGGATCGCCGCCACAGAAGTGGCCGACACCTTAAATCTGAGCGCTACGCCGGTCCGCGAAGCCCTCTCACGCTTGGCCGGAGAAGGCCTCCTGGAGGATCGCCGCGGACAGGGCTTCTACCTTCGCGCCTTATCGGGTGTGGAGATAGCGGACCTCTTTCGGATGAGTCTTTCGCAGCTGTTGATCGCACAAGATTCCCACCGGGCGCAGGCTGATACCCGAGGTGTGGACCGTGCAGACGGCCGTGAAAGCCAAGATGCCAATCCCGTTGAACAAGTGGAGCAACTGTTCGCCGTTTGGGTGGCGCAGGCCCGTAGCCGGACATTGTCGGCGGCGTTTCGAACTTTACAGATCCAACTTGGACCGGTCCGGCGCACAGAGCCGGAGCTCATCCAGGATTTGACGTCTGAAGCCGAGGCGTTGCAGGCGTTGACCGGTTCCCACGACCTGGCTGCGCGCGGCCCCGCACTCCGCCGCTTTCATCTGCGCCGCGTCGCCTTGGCGGACCGTCTGGCAGTCCTTGTGTATCGGGGCGTGCAGTCTCCAAAAGTATAAATTCAATATAGGTTTGAATAGAGACTCCAAGGAGTTCGGGATGGGGAGGTCGCCAGTCCGGCGACGGGATCAACCAGGAGGTTGAAATGTTCAAGCCCGTAGAAACCCCAACGTCGCGTCTGATCTGCTTCGGCGGCGCCAAAGTCGTCACCAATGCGTTCGTCGATGAACCCATCCAGGAAGACGATCCGGAACTGGGTCGCGGCTGACGCAGCCGGGTCCGGCGTCGTTGAGGCGACGCCGGACCCTCTTGCGTTCGATCCCTGCGGAACCGCGCCTCTCCGGCGCCCGACCCCGAAGCAAAAAAGGCCGAAAAGCACGCCGGCCTACGTTTGGAAAACAATCCATGTTTCGTCTCCGAGATCTGAGATCGACTTCAGTGGGGAACGACTTTTTGGACCCCCAGGTTTTGGGAGAAGACTGATGCCGATGGCCTACGGCTTGGCGCCGGGCGTCCATGGGGTCGCAGTCGACCGGGATCTCGTGCTGCTGGACGTTGAGTCGGGCGCCTATTTCTGCTTGCCGAACGCTACGCCGGACCTCGAGCTCGACGCCGCGCGGCGCGTCCTGAGCATCCGCAGCCCCGGTCTTGCCTCGGAGCTGGCTGAGACGCGCCTGGTGCGGCCGACGCACGCTGACCTGGCCAGCGTCTCGCCACCCTTACCTGTCCGGCCCATTGCAAGCGCCTTCCCGCGCAGTTGCGCCCCGCCACGCTGGGGCGACCTTCCGGAAGCAGCGCGGTGTCTGTTGGACGTCTTGATCCACTACCGGGGCCGATCCTTCGCCGAAATTGTGCGTAGCGTCGCCTCGACCCCGAGCCCCAGGCGGGACCCACCGCCGACGACCGCCCTGCTCGAGGTGGTCAGCCGCTTCCACCGCTGGATCCCCTATGCGCCGGTATCCGGGAAATGCCTGTTGCGGTGCTTCATGCTGCTACGTTTGATCCGCCGGCAGGGTCACGACGCCCGCTGGGTGTTCGGCGTCTCGACCTGGCCGTTCCAAGCGCACTGCTGGCTTCAGTGCGGCGATGTGGTCCTCGACGATGCATTCGAGCGCCTGTGGCTCTTCCAGCCCCTGATGGCGATCTGAGCATGCGGCTGGGGGGGTTCACTGCGATCACCTGGCGACCGGGCGACACCGAGGCGGCGGCGCGGGCCGCCCAGTTCGCCCTGCGCGTAGACGCCAGCCGCCAATGGCGGACAGCCAGAGAAGGAGATTGCTTGCGCCTGTGGGTCTGGGGGGCGGCTCCACTGGCTGTGACGCTGCTCCCCCAGGGAGCTGGCGTTGTGGTGGGCGACCTCTTCAGCGCGCCAGCCGCGGGCGCGCCACAGGACCTTTTGTCGGGTGTGGATGCAACGCAACGGGACGTCCTCGGCGTCGCCCAGTGGCTCAGCCGGCATCGCTGGGGACGCTACATCGCCCTTCTGCGAGACCAGGACGGCTGCGCTGCGGTGTTCCGGGACCCGAGCGGCTTGATCGACTGTCTCATCTGGCGCCTCGAAAGCGGGGTCACGGTGATCGCCTCTGAGTTCGACCCTTTGCCCGACTGGTTGCGCCCTCAACGGCTGAGCCTCAACTGGGACAGCATCGCTCACTATGTGGCGATCCCCTCTGCTCGCTCCACCGAGCCTTTGTTTGATGACGTCGTCGCCGTCGGCCCCGGGGAGCTGCGGCGCCTCGAGCCCGTGTCAATGCCAAGCACCCTGGTCTGGCGCCCGGCGGATTTCGCGACGCCCGCGGCGGCCGATACGCCAGTCTTGCAAGCCGAACTTGTGCGCCGTGTCGATGTCTGCACCGCCCAATTGGCGAGCACCCATGACCGACTGATCGTCGAACTCAGCGGCGGCCTCGACTCTTCGATCCTGGCCGGCGCCCTTGCCGCGACGGGTCATGCCGGGCGGGTCGCGGTCTGGCTCAATCGCGTTGGCGACCGGGCCGAAGGGGACGAACGCGACTACGCCCGCGCGGTCACCGACCGCATAGGCGTTCGCCTCACCACTGTCGCAAAACCCTTTGCGCCCCTCATCGCGTCGGACTTCGCCGAATTAGCCCGATCGGTATGGCCGGCCATGAACGGTGTCGACGCCAGCCGCGATCGCGACGAAGTCGAGCGCCTGACCCAAATGGGCGCTCGCGGGCTCATCTCGGGCCAAGGCGGCGATGCGCTCTTCTTCCAGCACCCTACTCCGTTGGTGGTGGCCGACGCCCTGCGCGCCAAAGGACTCTCAGTCCTCGCCTCCCCGCTCCTGGGCGATGTCGCGCGCCGGACCCGTCAATCCGTCTGGCGGGTGCTTGCTGCGGTGCGCGCGGATCGCCGCGGGCGGCGGCCCCCGCTGATGGCGCCGTCGTCTCTAATGCGTCCAGAGATCCGAGCCTTGGCGGCTGGGTCGGTGCATCGCTGGACGGCGGACGCCCAAGCCCAGGGGCTGCCGCCCGCCAAGACGGTGCAAATCCTCGGGCTTGCGAACCACCACATCTATCACGGCGACAGCCGTCGCCGCGGGGTGGCCGATTTGATCTTTCCGCTGCTGTCGCAGCCGGTGATGGAGCATTGCCTCTCCATCCCGATCCCGGTCCTGGCTTCTACCTCCGAGGACCGGCCCTTTGCCCGCGAGGCCTTCGCCGCACGCCTACCGGCGGCCGTGCGCGCGCGACGCGAGAAGGGCAATCTCAGCGCCTATTTTGCACGGCTTGTCGCGGTGAGCCTGCCTACGCTGCGTCCAATGTTGCTCGACGGCTGCCTCTGCGAGGCTGGGATTCTAGATCGCGACGCGGTGAACCGCGTCCTCGATCCGCGCCAGCTCATCTGGGAGTCGCGGCCGGCGGATATCCTTTGGGCGGCGTCGGTCGAGGCCTGGGCGCGCCATTGGCAAAGCCAGGTTCCGGATTCGCCCAGCGCGCCGCGGCTTCGCCGCTAGCCAAATGCGCGTCCAGGAACGCGAAGGCGCGCGAGAAAAGGTCGCGGATATTGCCGGGACTGGTGAGCACGTGGCCTTCGCCCCAGTAGGTCACCAGGATCGCGTCCTTGTCCTGGCGGTAGAGCGCCGAGAACATCGCCTCTGACTGGGCCAGCGGGATCACATCCTGGTCGCCGTGGATCAACATCAGCGGCGTGTGAACCCGGTCCGCAGCCATGACCGGGCTATTGGCCAAGTATAGCTGCGGGACGACCCAGGGCGGGGCGCCCATCTCCTCCTGCCCGGTCTCCACCGCGCCTGCGCTCCAGTTGTTCCACAATCCCTCCTCCGGGACCGATCGGTGGATCGCGGGCATGGTTTCCCACTGGGAGATGAAGTCGCTCGGCCCAGATATCGCGATCGCCGCACGGAACCTCTCGGTCTGGCCAATCGCGGCGTCCACGGTATAGCCGCCGAAGCTGTAGCCCCAAAGGGCCACCCGCGTCGGGTCGAACGCGTCCTTGAGGTCCGGTGTCGCTGCGGCGGCGTCGACGATGGCGTTGAGCCGCTCCCCCAGGCCGGCCATCGGGCCGCTTGCCCCCCTCGGCGGCGGCAAACTGGGAACCAGGACGGCGTAGCCATGCCCAACCAGGGCGCGCACATTGAGCATGGAATTGCGCAGTCCGCCGGGGACATCCCAGGGTGCGAACGGGTAGCTGGCCCCAGCATAGGGTTCGACGACCAGGGGCGGCGGCGGCCCGGAAACCGGCGTAGCCGGAAGGAAGAGCCAGCTCGTCAGGGTCTGACCATCGGGACCGCGATGGACCACGCTTCGCAAGCGTGGCGGCGGGATCGCAGCCAGCTGGGGGTTCAAGGTGATCAACCGCCTGCGATGCGCATCCGCCGAGATCCAGTCGAGCGTTTCCAGGCCGCGAGGATCTTCCGTGCGGACCAATGCGGCGCCGAAAGCCCGGGAGACGGCCACGATCCGGCTCGAACCTGGCGGAGCCGCCTGCGCGGGATGCAGGCCGTCACCATCAAGCCAGCTGAGGCGGCCTTGGTCGGTGATCCAGGAGCCGGCGGGCGGTGCGCTCGCCTGACGCCCGTCCGGTCGGGCGCCGGGCTCGCGAACCGTCTGCGCCGGCCCGGCGCTCAGCTGCCGTGCGGCGCCGTCGCGATCGATGCGCCAGACGGCGTCGCGCGCGATCATTGTCAGGCTGTCGGAGTTAACCGAGCTCAACTCGCGCGGCGTGTCGGCGAGCCCTTGCGTGAGATCAACGACGCCATCGGGGTCGAGCCGATACCAGTCGGGCCGCCCCCCCGTCCGCGGACGCGCAAATACGATGGGACGCTCACCCATCCAGCCGGCGGCGACGATTTCAGGGCGATACCGAATGACCGGCCTTAACCCCGCGCCGACTTGTTCACCGGCGCCCGTCGCAACATCAATCACCATCAAACGCCCGTCTGGCCACACCTGCCCGGGATCGCGCATGAAGCTCAGCAGCAAGCGACCGCTTGGGGACCATGCGAGCAGCTGCGAAAGCGCATCGCAAGTGGCGCAAGGGGTGATCCGCCGCCCCGACGCCAGGGTCAGGATCGAGAGCACCGTGGCTTGGGTCGCTGTACCGGCTTCGCCCTGGACCGGCCCAACTTCGCGAGGCTGAACGTCGGCGCCCGTTTCAAACAGCGCAACGCGACGCCGATCGGGTGAGATTTCGAGATCAATGAACTCACCTTGCGCCAGCGGTGTCACCCGTCTGGTGGCGAGATTGACACGCAGCAGGACGCGCGGGGACGGCCGCCGTCGCAGATCGCGATAGCGGCCGCTGCCGACCACGGTATGAGCCCCGCGTCCCTCCGCGCTCGCAGCCCAGAGCCGCGGCAAGGTGTCTGCCGAAACATGGCCCTCGCGCAGGGGCCACGGCAGGCTGTGATCCGGGCGCGCGATGACCAGCAGTTCGCGCTCCGAAAGCCAGGCTAGCGACTGACCAAGGGTCGAAATCTCTGGCGTGATCGGCAACCACCGAACGGCGCCCGTCGCCGGCGTCGCGACGCCAAGCGTCAAGCGACCTTCGGTGAAGCGCGTAACTGCTTCACGGGCGCCGGAGGGCGAGAAGGCGCTCAGCGTCACGCCCCGCCCGGCGTGCAGCAGCCGCACGCTAGGGGCAGGTTGTTTGAGATCGACGACAAGGACCCGACTTAGGGCCGCCGGTGTCTCGAGGTAGGCGTCATACCGACCAAGGGTCCTGAGCGGGTCTCGCCGTTCGATCATCGCCCAGCGACCCTGGGGGTCGATCAGGGTTCGGCCCAGGGATTGCTCCTGCAGCAGATCGTCGACTGAAAACGGCCGCGCGCTGGCGCCGGTCGAGCCCAACGCCACCTGGGTCGCAAGCGCGATCACGAGTAGCCTGCTGCGCATGGGCCCTCACCACGCGCGGGTCAGCTGGATGGATATATACCGCCCGATGGGGTCTGCATTGGCGGCGTCGTATCCGATGCCGACGGGGTTGTTGTAGAAAGGCGGATCGCGATCGAAGAGATTGCGCACATTCAGCAAAGTGGTGACGCCGCGCAGAATCCCATGATCCGGCGGCGCCAATCTGAGCTGGAAGTCAACCGTCGGCTGGTCAGCGATCCGCACGCCGAACGCATCGTGGTAGGCGCCGACGTAGTTGAACGCGAGACCCGTGGTCACCCGCCCGCGCGTCCAGTCAGCCGTCAGCCGGCCGCGGAAGCGCACGGGAAAATTGGCGACGTTGACATCGTCCGCCACCGGCGAGCTCGGCGTGATCTGTTGATCGTACCGAAGCAGATAGGTGGCGTTCGCACCGAGCGCAAAGGCGTCCTGGTCGACCTCGAAGCGATAGCCGCCGGTGAGGTCCAGACCGCTGACCTCCAGGGTCGTGGTGTTGACAAAGCGGTTGTCGGCGATGGCCCCAAAGGCTGTTGGCGGGAATACGCCGTTGAGGGTGGTGACAGCTGGATTGGCCAGCAGGGCGGTGATCTTCGCCAGATCCGCGGCGTTAGCGGTTGGATTGATCAAGGTCACAAAGCTTGTCAGCGTGGGGTCGCTCAGCGCCCGGGAGATATTCGCCTGCACCGGAGTGCCAATGCGGTTCTTAAAGGTCACATCAAACCCAGTCGCGCTGAGCGTCAGCCCAGGCCATCGCACGGAGCTAAAATCTGCGCCCACCGTCCAGGATTCGGCCGTTTCGGGCCTCAGTCCAGGGTTACCCCCATCGAGGATCAACGTCCGAATGCGCGTCGCCCCCAAGGTCAGCAGGCTGGGTACGAAAATCGCGGGATCCAGCTCCTCCCGCAAGGCAGGCGCGCGGAAGGAGGTCCCATAGGTCGCGCGCAGATGCAGGTCGCCGATCGGCTGCCAGACCAGGCCCACAGTAGGGTTCGCGGTCGTTCCGATGCCTTGGTAGTGTTCGGCCCGCCCAGCCAAGGTGAGGGCGAGGCTCTGTACTCCAGGCAAAGCGTTGTCCGGCCCAAAGATCGGGACGTGCAGCTCGGCGTAGCCGGCGCTTACAGTCCGGCCGTCGTGGGCTCCCACAGTCGCGACAGGCGTCACCGTCGAGACGAAGTTGAAGCCGGATGTCGTGAGGGCCTCCCGTCGGATCTGTCCGCCTAAGGCGAGCTTGATAGGTCCGGCTGGGAGCCGCCAGAGCGAGCCGTCCGCCTGCAGGTTGGCAGTGGAGACCTCGTCGCGGCTACGCTGCGCCGACAGACCTGATCCGACAAAAGCCAGTACGGCCGGCTTGTTGGACCCGGGCGTGCCGGAGAACGGGTTAAAGAATCCATTCACCGCAGTGCTGAAGGGCGTGTCCGCCCGGTCAGCAATCGTCCCCAATGCTTCGTTCAGCGCCAGGGAATTAAGCGCGCCGCTGTTGCGGATCTCATCGGTCTCCTGGGCGTAGGTCAGATACCCTTCTCCCCGCCAGTCGCCGAACAGCCGCAGGGTCCCGCCCATTGTCAGCGCGAGGGTTTCCACCGAGCCGGACTGCTGGGACGGCGGCAAATCGCCCGCGAAGGAATAGGCGATGGTTTCGGAGCTCGCTCCGATCGGCGACACAAAGAACGGGTTGGCGCTGGTCACCGTCAGGTTGGCGGTGGGCGCCGGCACATGCAGACGAAACCGCCGATCACTATAGCGCGCATCCGCGGTCAACTGCAGCCGATCGCCAACATCCTGATCGGCGGTGAGGTAGACCGCATTGAGGGTCTGCTCAGGTAGCAAGTCCTCGCCCAGACGCTGGTTTTGCAGATTGGTGACGCCGGCGAGCAGCTGCGAAGGTTTCAGCCCGATTCCATTCTGGCCCGCTGGGATCGCGAAACTCGGCGCCAGGGCGCCTGTCGGCCCTGGGAGCAGGATGTTGCCTGGAAAGCTCGTCGTCTGGCGCATATCCGTGCCGCCCAACGGCCGCAGGTCCGCGTTCGCGCTAAAGGGGCGGTCACCGCCTGGCAGGCTGCCGCGCTGCTGGACTTCATAGGCCAGCATCACTCCACCGGTATCCCAGCGATGGCCGAGCGCCAAAGAGGCCTGACCCTCCTGCGGCCGGCCCGCCGTGGCGGCCCCAGCCAACACCCGGGCTTCGGCGCCATCAAAGGCCTTGCGCAGGATGATGTTCACCACCCCGCCGACCGCGTCGGAGCCGTAGACCGCCGAGGCGCCGTCAAGCAGGACTTCGACGCGCTCCACCGCAACGGTCGGAATCGCGGAAACGTCTGAAAAATCCCCGAAGGATCCCGACCCGGCCAGCCGACGGCCGTTGACCAGCACCAACGTCGCATTGTTGCCTAGGCCGCGGAGATTAAGGCCGGTGCCGAGCCCCGGGTTGCGGGCCGTGTGGTCGGCCCCCGTTGTCGCCGTGCCGTCCGCCGAGCCGCCGCCGAAGTTCTGGGGCAAGGTCCTGAGCGCTTCCACCACGGTGGATTGCCCCGTGCGTTGAAGGTCCGACGCGGTGACCACAAGCAGCGGCGAGGCGGTCTGCGCACCGCGTATATGCGTGCCGGTGACCTGGACCTCGGCCACGGTGGTCGTCGTCGGAGGCGGCGGCGCGCCGTCACCGACGAAAGGGCGGTCTGGTCTGGGCTCCGGCGCGGCGCCTCCCTGCTGTGCGATGGACGGTGGCGACAACGCCGGAGCCGGCCGCAGCACCAGCATAGAGGGCCCGGTGCGGCTCACCGTAATGTCGCTCGCGCCGAGCAACCGGATCAGCGCCTGTTCGGCCGTGAGATCGCCATCGACGGCCGGCGAGATCCGCCCGGCGACCAGGCCTGGGGTGTAGAGCAGTTGCTCGTGGCTTTGCTCCGCCAAGGCCAGCAACGCGGCGTCCAACGGACCGGCCGGTATGTGGATCACGTGTTGGACTTGGGCCTGCGCCGGCGTGGTTGCGATCAGTGCGGCTGATGCGAATCCCGCGAACAGGGCCTTGCGGCGCGTCGCTGATCTTCTTTCGATCTGAATCATATTCCCCCCGGGACGATCCCGCAGGGTCGGCCGACCGGATTGGTCGTGCTCATCGCCGCTGCATTGGCCGTCTACGGAGAATGACGCGCGCGGGCGGGGATCACCCTGGTCGCGCCCGAAAATCAACTAGGCGACGGGCGTGGATTGGCGGGGGCTCAGCCGGATGGCGCCGTCTGGATCGGTGGTGGGTGTCAGGTCGAACTCCAAGGCGACCGCGGCGACGAAGGCGAGCGTATCGCCGGTGTCGAACACCCCGGAGATCTGCTGGCGCGCAAGCGCTTCCGGCGCCTTGAGCGCGATCCGGTGAACGGCGTAGCGGTTCACCTCAGCGATGGCGTCTTCCAGAGCAACTCCACGGAACGTCAAGCGTCCGGATACCCATCCAGCAGCCTCGCGCGCGTTTGTGGCGCGCGGCGCCGTGAGGCCGGCGTCAGTCACCGTAAGCTGCTGGTTCGGGCCAAGGATCGCCGCAGCGGGCTGGTCGGCGCGCGCCACGCGGACCTGACCCTCAAGTAGCGTCACCCTTACGGCGTTGGCGTCCCGCCGCACGTCGAACTTGGTGCCGATCGCGCGGACCTGAGCGCCGCCGGCTTCGACAACAAACGGCCGGGCTGTGTCGTGAGCCGCTTCAAAGAACCCCTCCCCCCGCGCCAACACCACCCGGCGCTCGTCGCTGCGGAAGCGGACGATCAGGCGGCTGTTGGTGTTGAGGCGGACGCGAGAGCCGTCCTTCAGCACGACAAGCCGTTGCTCGCCGACCCGCGTCTCATAAGTTGGCTGGACCTGGGCGAAGAGCCAAGCCCCGGCGACGCAGAGCGCCAACGCCGCAGCAACGGTCGCGCCGATCGCAAAGGGGCCCACTCCGAGTAGGCCGGGTCGCCGCAGACGGGCTTGTGCGGGGTGGCGGCGCAGAGCCTCGGCAGTGGCGGCCTGGATGTCCGGATCATTGGCGAGGCGTTTGGTCGCCTCCCACGTCGCCTCGACATCGGCGTAGGCTTTTGCGTTGGCTGCGTCGCGGCGCCACTCATAGAACTCCTGGACCGCGCCGGAGCTGACCGGCCGGCTTAGTCGGTGGAACCACCTGGCCGCCTCCAGGTCCCTCGGTGTCGGCTCAGCTGTCAGGTCGCTCATGGCGCCTAATCCCGCAACAGGACTTTGCAGATCGCCAGCGCCTTAGTGACCCGCTCCTCAACCGTCTTGACCGAGATGCCGCACCGCTCTGCGATCTCAGCATTAGTCATCGGCGTGTAGCTCCTCAAGAGGAATACCTCTCTGAGGTGCCGCGGAAGAGATAGAATGAGCTGCTTCTGGAGCAGGGTCTCGGCGGCCTCCGAAGGGGTCGCCGCCTCCGCCGTCGCCCTACCCTCGCCGACGAGTGTGGGGCGAACAGCTTGGCGGCGAAACTGGTCGCGCGCCGCGTTGATCGCGATCTTGGCCAGAAAGGCGCGAGGATTGCGGATGGCGGATTTGGAAGCCGCCGCGCGAACGTAGGTTTCTTGCGCGAGATCTTCCGCGTCCTCAGTGCTGAACCGTCGGCGCAGGAACGCAAGCAGCCAATTGCCGTGCGCGCGATGGACCGTGTCGAGATCAAACTGAGGCCCGTCTTCAGCGAAGACGAACGGAACGCGGTCAGGGTTGGACGTAGACATGCCTAGCGTGACCGCCGCCTAACGGTCTCAGGTCACGACGAGCCAGAGGAACGTCAGAAAATACACATTATCGTATGTATCTCTAAACAGAATTAGCCGCAACCGTTGCGGTTCTTGATCTCGTGTTGGCTGGACGAGGCGCGTCTTCGCCAGCCACCTCGGGCGCGGCGAAGACGCACCGAGTGCGGCGGCCTGGAAGGTGGCGGCGCGGTCCACTGTTCGGCTGATCCGGTCAGCTCGACGCCTGGTTACGGGGGCTCAGCCTCGTCCATCCAGCGTTGCGCGAACGCATCGCCCTCCCGCGCCTCCTTGGCGAGGGCGTCGAACACTCGGGTCAAGCCAGAGATGATCGCCGCGGCGTTCAACCGCCCGATCTCATCGCCGGCGCTGGCGTCGAATTCCTGAACCGCCACCATCATGACGGTCATCAGCTTGTGTTCGGCGCACCGCACCGCAAACTGCGGCGAGCGAATTTCCATAGCGGCCAGGATCGCGAAGGGATCGACGTCGAGGATCTGAGCGAAGCGATGCACGCGCTCGACATTGAGAGGTCCGCGCCCGGCCTCAAAATATTCGTAAGATCGGCGGGAGATACCGATGAGATCCGCCATTTCGCCTGGACGGCGCCTCCTCAGTTTGCGGAGCAGTTTCAGCGCCTGACCCAAGGCCTCGCCACGGGAGGGAACGACCGGGATGGGTTTGGGCATCGAACTTGCTTTTGCAACTCCAGCTTGTCTTCTTGTTGTACACGATCCTGGCGCCGGACAAGCGACGATGCGGCAATCTGGATGGGGAAATCGGCGCCGCACCCCGGCCAAGGCCGGTTCCCGCAACCTGCGCCACGCGCTCCGCAATTTGGTTGCGGAAACCTCCGTGCACGCTCGATCGGAGGAGGAGGGTTATGGTGGCGGAGGCCGCCCGACCATGGTGATTCGTCCCTTGGGCGTCTTCGGCGGAAATAGGCTCGCGCCCCTGCGGTAGAGACTATGGAAACGCCAGGGGAATGCGCTCGCCGCCTTTAAACTGCGGCTCAACGGCGAGACGACAGGCGCTGTGATCTTACGAAAAGAGCGTGGCCCATCTAAGCCAGGCCGGCCGGCCCGCCGGCCAGCCAGGTGGGATTGGCTTCGTGTCCAGAACAACCGCGAAGCAAGGCCCTATTCATTAATTCGCCCATCCAAAGGGAGCGCGAAGCCAACCTTTACGCGATCCATTACAACTAAGGTCTTGAAGCCCTTGATGTCAGGGTTCTCATAGAAGAAACGCCGGGTGAACTCCTCGTATTCCTCCATATCCTGTGCTGTTACGTAGAGTACGAAATCACTGTCACCCGTGACGTAATAGCCATTCACCACCTCGCGCGTTGTGTGAATGGCCTTCTTGAAGCGGTCGATAATGTCGCGCCGCTCCCGCTCGAGGGTGACCAGCACCAGCATCTGAATCTGCCGGCCAACCGCCTTCGGAGATACGATCGAGACGTCAGCCTCGATGACCCCGCTGGCGCGCAGTTGCTGCAGTCGCCGCTGACAGGCGGTGGCCGACAATCCGATTATTTCACCGATCGCCCCCGTCGTGAGCCGATTGTCCTGCTGCACGATGCTCAAAATACGAATGTCAGTCTGGTCGAGTTTCATAGACAAATCTCCGACGCCGATAATCTGCGTTTATTCCAAAATTTCGCAGTGTTTCCTCTCATTTCTATATGTCTTAGGGAAAATTATGCGCCGTTAGACGATAAAATGCCTCTGACGACAGCAGGGGAACCAGGTGAAAGAGCTCGCAAAAAGCCATCTTGCGTCTCTGCGGCGGCGGGATTTCCTCGAGGGCGCGGCCTATGTTGATGGCCGCTGGATTTCTTCGGGCGAGCGCCAGGCGATCGTGGACCCAGCGACGGGGGATGAGATCGCCGATGTTGTACGATGCGACGCAAAGCAGGTGGATATTGCGATCGCCGCGGCGCAGCGAGCTTTTCCAGCCTGGCGCGATCTCCTGCCCGCGCAGCGCGGCGGGCTACTGCGCAAATGGGCGGAGCGCATGCGCGACCATGAGGAGGAGTTGGCCACCCTTTTAACCTGCGAACAAGGCAAACCACTGCGCGAGGCGCGCTACGAAATCGGCTACTCCGCCGCGTTCCTCGACTGGTTCGCCGCCGAGGCAGAGCGAACCTACGGTGAGACGATCCCCAGTCACAAAGCGCATTCGCTCCTGCTGACGCGTTTGCAGCCGATTGGCGTCGTGGCTGTCGTTACGCCCTGGAATTTTCCGAGCGCCATGATCATGCGCAAGGCTTCAGCGGCGCTTGCCGTGGGGTGCCCCGTGCTGGTCATGCCGGCGCCCGAAACCCCTCTGTCGGCTCTAGCCCTCGCGCGAATTGCCCAGGAGGTCGGAATACCGGGGGGAGTTTTTCAGGTCATCACCGGAAATCCCGCCGAACTATCAGAGCAGGTTTTGCGAGACACCAGAGTTCGCGCTCTGTCATTTACCGGGTCCACCGCCGTAGGCCGCTTGCTTCTGGGCCGGTCGGCCAAGACACTTAAGAAGGTGTCGTTGGAACTCGGCGGGCACGCGCCGTTTCTCATTTTCGACGATTGCCCGATCGATTTGGCTGTGCAGGGCGTCATCTCAGCCAAGTTCGCGACATCTGGCCAGGACTGCCTGGCGGCCAATCGCATCTACGTTCAGCGCCCCATGTATGATCTGTTCGTTGAGGCCTTTGCAGCCGCTGTGGGCCAACTGAAGGTTGGGCACGGCCTGGACCCGACGACGGACATCGGCCCAATGACCAAGACGTCGGTTGCGGACAAATGCCGGACGCATATCGATGACGCGCTCTCGCACGGCGCTCGCCTCGTCGCCGGAGGCCGGATCCACCCGTCAGGCGGCAATTTCGTGTCGCCGACACTCCTGGCGGACGTGTCAGACAATATGTTGATCGCCCGCGAAGAGACCTTTGGGCCGATCGCAGCCTTACTCCCGTTCGATAGCGAAGATGAGGTCCTTGACCGCGCTAACGCCAGTGAAATGGGCCTGGCGGCCTACGTTTACACGCAGGATTTGCGCCGAGCGCTGCGGGCGTCCGAACGCCTGGAATATGGAATGGTCGGCGTCAACACCGCCTCGATCACCGGGCCGCCAATTCCATTCGGAGGCTGGAAGCAATCAGGGCAAGGGCGCGAAGGATCGCGTCACGGCGTCAGTGAATTTCTCGAAATGAAATATGTCTGCCTGGGCGATTTGGCGGCTTTGTGAGGATCCATGCAAAACGTTCGCACTCTTGGTGAGATGGATCGCGCCAGCGTGCTTCATCCGTTCACCCAGCTCAAGGAATTCGCGAGCGGGGCGCTGGGCGATCCCACCATCGTGACCGGTGGAAAAGGAATTCGCATCCAAGACGCCGCGGGGCGTTCCTACATCGATGCTTTCGCGGGACTATATTGCGTCAACATCGGCTATGGCCGCGGCGAGGTGGCCGATGCAATCGCGCGCCAAGCCCACCAGCTTGCCTACTATCACACCTATGCTGCTCATACGAATGAGCAGGTGGCCATGCTCGCCGACCGGCTCGTTCGCATGGCGCCAGGCCGGCCAAGCAAGGTTTTCTTCGGCATGTCCGGCTCGGACGCGAACGAAACCCAGGCCAAGCTCGTCTGGTACTACAACAATCTGCTCAGGCGCCCGAAGAAGAAGAAGATCATCTCCCGCGAGCGCGGCTACCACGGCTGCAGCGTGCTGGCCGGGTCCATGACCGGAATGTCTTTCTATCATGATCACATGGACCTCCCGCTCCCGGGAATCCTGCACACCGGAGCCCCTCATCACTACTGGGGCGCAGAACCCGGCGAGGACGAAGAGGCGTTTGCGAAACGCCGCGCCGCCGAGCTCGACGCGTTGATCGTTCGCGAAGGCCCCGACACGGTGGCGGCCTTCATCGCCGAGCCGGTCTTGGGAACTGGCGGCCTTACGCCCCCTCCGAAGGGTTACTGGCGCGAGATCCAACAGGTTCTGCGCCGCCACGACGTGTTGCTCATCGCCGACGAGGTCATCTGCGGCTTTGGGCGCACCGGACGCGATTTTGGCAGCCAGCTCTACGATATCGAGCCTGATCTGGTGACCGTCGCGAAGGGACTTACGTCCGGCTACATGCCGCTGTCGGCTGCGATCGTCGGCGAAAAGGTCTATTCAGTGATGGAAGAGGGGGCTGAACGCGTCGGTGCGTTCTCCCACGGCTACACCTACTCCGGCCATCCGATCGCAGCCGCCGCGGCGAACGCCGTGCTCGACATCTGCGAGGCCGAGCAGTTGACCGAGCGGGCGGACAAGGTTGGGGCATATTTCCAGAAACGTCTCCTCCAGAGCTTCTCGTCACTGGATATTGTAGGTGAAGTCCGCGGGGTGGGATTGCTCGCCGGCGTGGAGTTCGTCGCCGACCGCGAGCGCAAACAGCGGTTTGATCCGGCGCTGAAGGTAGGCGCGCGCATCTCCAAGGCTGCCCGCGATCGTGGCCTCATCGCCCGCGCAATGCCCCACGGGGACATCCTTGGTTTTGCCCCGCCCCTGGTGGTCTCCGAGTCGGAGATCGACGAAATTGTCACCCTCGCGGTCGATGCGGCCCAACAGGTCATGGATGAACTGACGCGGGAAAAGTGAGTCTTGGACGGCGTGAAGCCAGGGCCTCCAATGAATTTAGCTTTCCGACGTTGTCTAAGGATCCGGAAGAGTCGAGCGCCATGAACCTAGACATTGCAAAGCAAATTGCTTCGCTGGTCTTTTCCGACAGCTATCAGCAAGCCAGGCGGAAGTTTTTGGCTGCGGCGCCGACGTCAAGAGCCTTTTCATGCAGCACGCGGGGTCCTTCCGGGGAAGAGCTCTTCACCGACGCCGCATATTTCGGGCGCGCAGATGCAAGGCGTCTGCTGGTTCTTGTTTCAGGCGTCCATGGTCCAGAAGGTTACGCCGGATCCGCAGCGCAACTGCAGTTTCTGCAAGCCAAATTGCATGAGGATCTCGCGCCCTCGACGGCCGTACTCTTAATCCATGCGTTGAATTGCTACGGTTTTGCCTGGGACCGTAGAACGACCGCGGAAGGGTGCGACCTCAATCGCAATTTCGTCGATTTTTCCAAGCCTCTCCCCGCCAATCCCGGCTACGAGGCGTTGGCCGAGCATTTGGTGCCCGCGGATATCTCCGAAGAGGGATTGCGCCAGGCGGCGGCTGCGATCGACGCCTATCGATCCCGGCATGGCGATTTGAAATTCCAACACGCCCGGGAATGCGGGCAATACTCTCGGCCCGGCGGCATGTTCTATGGGGGAACTGAACCTACCGAGGCTAGGCGCACTTTGGAGAAGATCGCTGCGGAGTTCGACGTAGCCGCCCGCGAAAAGGTCATCATTGTCGATTATCACACCGGACTGGGCCCTTACGGCTATGGCGAGCTGCAGTGCGAGCAGCCGTCCGGACGAAGCGGCTACGCGCGAGCAGTGAACATCTTCGGCCCATCGGTGACCTCGCCGGATATAGGCAATTCTTCATCGGTGCTGATTTCAGGTTCTCAAGACGAATTCTGGGAGCGCATCAGCGGGGACCGTCACACCTATATTTGCCTCGAATTTGGGACCTTCGATGCTGATATCGGTCGGCAGACCCACCGCAACGACCTCTGGTTATTCAAATACAGACCAGAGGCGGTCGATTCCGAATTAGGTCGCCGCATCCGCTATGCCTCGAGACAATATTTCTACCCAGAACGATCGGATTGGAAAGAAATGGTTGTCTGGAGATCACACCAAGTGAATCGACAAGCCTTGGCGGCGCTTACGTCTGACGAATAGCTTCAACTCCAAGATCCATCCCCATGTTATCATGGTCATATAGATAAATTTCATGAGATGAATAATAATGCAAATGAATGACGGAAAGGAAAACACTCCATTTCCAAAGTTGAGAAACTATTTTAGTTCGGATGAATTTCTAGGCCGATTAAAAAAAATCCGCCAATCTATGTTGAATAATAATTTAGAATTACTTATCGTTTCGGATCCATCAAATATGATGTGGGTATCTGGTTACGATGGATATTCTTTTTATAATCATCAATGTCTGATCATCTCTCATGATCGCGACCCAGTGTGGTTTGGAAGAGGTATCGATGTTAATGGCGCCAAAGCCACAGTTTTCATGGATGAATCCTGTTTGGTTGGGTACCCGGAAGACTATGTTCAAAGGGACCTTCACCCGTTTGAATATTTATCGCGTGAAGTAATAATCAGGAAAGGATGGGAGGGATTGTCCGTAGGCGTTGAAATGGACAGTTTCTATTTTTCTGCTGCATCTCTTAGAACACTCGAGAAATTCCTACCCAATAATACCTGGGTGGATGCGACCGGCCTCGTAAATTGGCAGAGATCTGTTAAATCCGAGACAGAACTCGAGTATATGCGGATATCTGGACGCATCATAGAGAAAGTATATTCTCGCATATTTGAATTAATCCGACCCGGCTTAAAAAAGAACGAATTGGTGGCGGAGATATACGCGACATCAATCAATGGAATTGATGGATTTGGCGGTGACTATCCTTCGATTGTCCCTCTCGTTTCGACTGGAATTGAAGCGGCGACACCGCATCTGACTTGGAACGACGCGGCTTTCGAAGTCGGCGCGGGCACATTCTTCGAGGTTGCGGGCGTTTATCGACGCTACCACTGTCCTCTTTCGAGAACAGTATATCTCGGCCGCCCGCCGCAGAAATTCTTGGACGCGGAGAAGGCGGTGCTTGAGGGCATCGAGGCAAGTCTGGACATGGCCAAGCCGGGCAAGACTTGTGAAGACGTCGCCAAGGCTTTCTTTTCAGTGATGGCGAGGCGCGGCATCCAGAAAGGCGGTCGGATCGGCTATCCCGTCGGAATGAGCTATCCGCCGGACTGGGGCGAGCGCACCATGAGCCTGCGGGTGGGGGATCGCACCGTGCTTGAAGCCGGCATGACGTTCCACCTTATGCCGGGCCTATGGTTCGACGACTGGGGGCTGGAAATTACTGAGACTATCGCCATTACGCCTACGGGCCATGCTTGCTTGAGCAACGTTCCTCGCCCTCTATTTGTCATGAACTAAGCGGTTCACGACCCACGCCGCCAATTCGAGCGGTGATCCTTGATGGCCGCCATCATGCCTCAGCACGTGAAATGAGAGGCCGGTTGGTGCGCGCGCCTGGTAACGGCCAGACACGACGCGGCGGCGCGCCGCAGGGCTTGGTTGTCTCTTTTCAGACAAATCAATCCGTGCAGAATGCGTATCCGAACTCCGCAAAATGGCGTGCCAAAGGAGATTGCACCGTGGGTAAACTCAGCGACCGCTATCCGTTCCCCGCGCCGGAAGGCGACGTCTGGCATGTGCCGCAGAACTTCGACGTGGTCTTCAACTGGGACTATGCCGACGGCCGCGAAACCATGATGGGGCTCTACCGCAAGGGCGTGGAGATGCAGTGGGACGCCGAGACCCGTATCGACTGGAGCCAAGAGCTCGACGAGGAGAACCCTGAGCAGTTGCCCGAGCAAATGCTGCCGATATCCGGCATGGCCGAGTACGAGAAGATGTCGGCCAAGGAAAAGGCCACGGTGCGCCGTCATTTCCAAGGCTGGCAGATCAGCCAGTTCATGCAGGGCGAACAGGGCGCGCTGATCTGCGCGGCCAAGATCGTCACCCAGGTGCCGGACGTCGACTCCAAGTTCTACGCCTCGACCCAGGTGATCGACGAGGCGCGGCATGTCGAGAGCTACAAACGCCTGCTGGAGAAGTTCGGCGTCGCCTATCCGATGACGCCGCCCTTGCAGGAGCTGATTGATCAGGTGCTGCGCGACAGCCGCTGGGACATGACCTATCTGGGGATGCAGGTGGTGATCGAGGGCTTGGCGCTCGCCGCCTTCCAACAGATCCGCGACCATGCCCAAAATCCGCTGGCCGCCGCAGTCAACGCCTACGTCATGCAGGACGAGAGCCGCCACGTGGCCTTCGGTCGTCTGGCCCTGCGCGACTTCTATCCGCAGCTGACCCAGGCCGAGCGCAACGAACGTGAGGAGTTCCTGCTTGAGGCCTGCTACCTGATGCGCGACCGCTTCGATGCGGTTGAAGTTTGGAAGACGCTCGGTCTCGACCCGGCCCGTTGCGCCGAGCACATGTACGATTCAGGCTTCATGGCCATGTTCCGTTCCTCGCTCTTCACCCGCATCGTGCCGATCGTGAAGGACATTGGCCTGTGGGGCGAGACCATCCGTAACGGCTACGAGACCATGGGCATCATCGGCTTCGCCCAGGCCGACGTGCAGGCGTTGCAGGAGGCCGACGACACCATCGCCAAGGAGCATGACGCGCGGCGCGACTATGTAGCGAGCGTGATTGCTCGCGCTGCGGCGCTGGAGCCCGCAGAATAGTTACCCGACCGACGCCAACTCTTCGCCCCACCGTGGCCGAGGTTCCGGAGGAAGGAAGCGCGCTCACCCCTTGACGCCAGGGGCAGGTTGTGGCGCGCAAGGGCTATGAAAATGCGCGAACTGGAGCGGGCCAGCGGGGTCGGTCGAGAGACCATCCGCTACTATCTGGGCCTGGGCCTTCTGCCCGAGCCGGAGCGGCCTAAACCGAACGTCGCCGATTATGGCCCCGAGCACGTAAGGCGCCTGGGCGTCATCAAACGCCTGCAGCAAGAACGCTACCTGCCGCTGACCTTCATCAAGACGCTCCTGGAGCGACCCTCCGGCGGGGAGCTTACGCCGTTTCCGGACCTGGGAATTGATCTGGCGCGCGGGTTGGAATTGGACTCGATGGAGGCGGCCACGCCGCTTGATGCGGCGCCGGCTCTGACCGGGCTGACGATAGACGAACTGGAGGTTCTGGCGCGCGATGGGGTGATCCGACCTGACGCCGAGCGACAAGTGAGCGCTTATGACCTGGCCATCGTACGGATTTGGGCGCGAGCCAAGACGCTGGGATTCTCCGAGGCCAACGGCTTCTTCCCCGACGATCTGAAGCTTTATGTGGACACGATCGACGCTATGGCCCGAACTGAAGTCGAGCGGTTTTACACCCGCCTGGCGGGCGCCGTGTCGGCCGATGAAGTCGCGCGGATGGGGCAGGACGGCATCGAGCTCTTCGGTGAACTGTTGCTACGCCTGCGCACCCGGCGACTTCTGCAGGCGGTGGCGGAGCTGAACGCTGTGGCGGCCAACTCCGACTGATCCGAGCTCAGGCCCGCGGACTGCAAGTGCAGAGCGCGGCCCCAAGCTTCGTTGAGGGGCGCGCCCAATAATCGAGCTTGAGCAAAGCATCCCGGACCACAGGCGGGAAGGTCGTAAGCCCGCGGGTCTCGGCTGGCTGAACAGATGCGTCCTTAGGTAGTCGCCCAATACCCGGGAACTGCCCATTCTCGGTTTGGACCAAACCGTCATAATCACTGCGTCGCGACACCCCCATGGGCTAAACAGGGACCTGACGTGCTCGAATTTAAGGTGACCAGATATCATGCTGGACTGTCGCTGTGGGGTGACCATGCGGCGCTGAAAGCGGCTCACGCCCTTGTCCATCGCATTGTGGATGAAAGCGTGGTGATCGAAGACAAGGAAGGCTTCGTCCTGGGGCTGGCCTACGATCTCCGTAAGGCTTTCGAAGGCCAGCGGAGCAAAGGCCGAAGGCCAGATCCCAGCTCAGGCAGCTGCGCTATTTATGGGGTCGAAATCCTCTGGCCCGTTATCTTGGTGCAGCTCGGGCTGCTCCGCCACGCCATGGGTTTCGTCCCTACCAGCCGTCTGGAACAAGCGACCGCTTTCGAGCTCGAGCACGTGGTCGAAAGGGCCCTGCGAACGGCCGCGCCAAACAGGGCCGACGAGATCATCGACTTGATGAGCCGCATCGGCGCGGCGCCCTATGCGCACATTGACGCGCTCCTCGACAGCCGGTGTCTTTATTTCATCGAACTCCCGCCAACCAAACGGCTGGCGGCGTTACCAAGGGTGCTGGAGAGTTTCGATCCCATGTACACCTTCCTCGCCGACCACGGGGGCTCATCACGGCCGGGGTTTATCCCGCCGGCCGCGTTCGAGGACGGCGACCGGGACTGGCCGGACTTTAAGTGGTGAGTTCGCTGAGCGCACTGGCGACAGCCAACCACGTAATCTCTTCCAATTCCACATGACCGGACTGGCCCGCCCCGGTGACCACCGCAGCCAGCGGTCGGGCTCCGCGACCGCCCCTAACCGCCCTGCTCTCACGACGTTTGCTTCGTGTGAGTAGCCCTATGCGCCTAGCGCGCCTGACGGTGCGCTCGGGAAAGGTTTCGGCTGCTTGGCTGGTGCGACAAGCTATCCGCCGCAGGTGTTGGCCATGTCGCGCACGAGGTCGCGGACGCGGTGGCGAAGCTGTGGGCTGAGCCGCGCAAAATCCTCGATCAGTTCGGTCGCGCCCGAGACCCCGAGGTTTGTCAGCAAGGTCCTCTCCGGGAGGGAGAAGTCCGCAGCCTGATCGATGTCGCCTACCAGATCCGAAACGCGCAGGCCCAACGCATGCGCAATCTGCACTAGGCGCGAGAAGGAGACACGGTTCGCACCGTTCTCATACTTCTGCACCTGCTGGAAGGTCACTCCACAGCCTTCGGCGAGCATCTCCTGGGAGATTTTCAGCTGCTTGCGGCGCAGGCGGATGGCTGCGCCGATCGCCACATCGAGCGTGTCGGGGTCGGTGCGGGTGAGGGTGAGGGTCTGGGTCATGGTCTGTCACCGATCTGAAATGGGATGGGTCCCCTCCGGTTGCGCAAGCCCTATGCCACGACTCCAGCGCGATCCCGGACATTTCGTCGCAGGCTTTCAGCGCTGTCCAAGCGCGGGTTTAGATCGAAAATTCGCAATTGCAGATCACCGCATCGATTTTCAGATCGATCGAAGGCGTTTATCAGGACCTGCTCGTCGGCGGCGGCTGACCAGGGCGACCATACTGGCGCTCGCCATCGACAACGCCGCTCAAGCCCATCCTCAATCCCGCCAGCGACGACACTAAGATCGGAGCGGGCGGGACCCCGTTCGTGAAATACCTCAAGAAGCCCCAAGACGAGACGAAGGCCATCTGCTCGACGTCTAGGAGGACTATCGCATGAGCCGCCAATTCGATCGCGACGACCCCTTACTCGTGATCACCACGGGTGGCACGATCGACAAAGCCTATTTCGACGCTTTGAGCGAATATCAGGTTGGCGAAAGTCAGGTTGGCCGCCTGCTGCAGGCCGCACGGGTGACCCGTCCGTACGAGATTGTCGAGCTTTTTCGCAAAGACAGCCTCGACCTAACCGACAGCGACCGGGAGCTGATCGCCGGTCACATCCAAGCGTCGAGGGCGATGCGTATCGTCATCACCCATGGCACGGACACGATGACCGACACCGCCGCGGCGTTGGAAAATTTGGCGGACCGCACGATCGTGCTCGTCGGCGCGCTGGCGCCGGCGCGATTCAGCGAAAGCGATGCGGCGTTCAACCTGGGCATGGCCTTCGCGGTGGCCCAGGTCGCACCAAGCGGGGTCTACCTTACCATGAACGGTACGGTGTTCCGCGCGGACGAGGTGGTTAAGGACCGCGCCCGGGGTGAATTCGTTAGGCGCTGATCGCATTGTCGGGCGGGCCGCGCAGGTGCTGGTGCGCGAAGGCCTGGGAGAAATTACGCCGAGCCTACCCCGTCAAGGAGCCATGATCACGGTGGAACGGTATGCCGACATCTCGAACTGCGGCGGCGCTCATGATCCTTCTCCTTGGAGGAAACCGACTGACTGAAGGTAGGTCTCCAGCGCCGTGACTTCGTCCGAGGACACGATTCCGCAGAGGACCTGGCGGAGCTCGCCGGCCATGCCGCGAGCAATCGGAGCGCGACGGCCACCCGCTGGAAGACCCAGGCGGCCATCTTCGGCGTGCGACGGCTGGGGCGCGACCGCTATCCCGCCTTCCAGTTTCAGGACTGGTCGACCGCGGCCGATCATCGGCAAGATCCTCAAGGCGCTTCCTCCGGAGAAGAGCCCCTGGCAGACCGCCCTCTGGTTCTCCAGCCCGAACGGTTGGCTTGAAGGCCGCAAGCCCATGAACTGCCTTCGGGACGAGGACGCCGTCGTCGACGCAGCGGCGCGCGAAGGCGGCGACTGGGCCGGATGACCCCGGCGTCGCTCGATCCCTTTCCGGGGTTCAACATGGTCCCGCTGAAGCGCGGGGCGCGGCTCTATCGCTTCCACGACCCGGCCTTTGACGGGGCGGCGTCAAACCCCTGCAAAGGTGGCTTCACCCGGTTTGCCCCCCTCGCCCGTCCGGTCGGCGATTGCCTCCCGACCCTCTGTGGCGCCCAGACCTTGGAGGCCGCAGTCTGGGAGTCGATCTTCCACGACGCACCCTATGTCGCCGGATCGAAGGCGGTAAGGCTGGACAAGGCGACGAGCCGGGTCCTCAGCCTTCTCGAGTTGCAGCAGGACCTGGTCGTCGCGCCCCCGCACGAGCCGGACCTCATTCGCATCGGCTTTACCAAGACGGACCTCATTGAAACCGCGCCCACCGAATACATCCGCACCGCGCGCTGGGCGAAGGCCTTCCACCGTAGCGCCGCCGCCGTGGCGGGCCTGCAGTGGACATCCCACCTGGGTGATCCCGACCTGGCCTATGTCTTCTTCGAGGACCGGGCGCCGGCGGCCGTGTGGACGGTCCTTGACCGCCGCGCCGTCGCGACCGATCGGGCCTTGCTGTCGCAGATCCGGTCCATTGGCGAGCGCGCGGAGATCACCCTGTCGATCTAGGCGCACAAGTGAGCCTGTAAACAGGTTCAGCTCGTGCGGCGAGTTCAGCCCCACGTTTGCGCTGCGCTGTTGACGGCCCGCCGCGCCGCATCAGGCGCAGCTGATGAACCACAAGCTGCCTGGCGTGCTGATGGGCGATCACCTGCGGCATGCGGGTGTCGCGTTGGCCCGGCGGGGGCGTGAGCGCTGAGCTTTATCCTGCATTTTACGGGATCGAAGCTGGGCTCTGCGGTCGTACCGATTGTGCAGACGGTGTCTGCACAATCGCTCGATCAGGAAGGCGCCGGTGCGTCAGCCGCAGTCAGGTCTCCGGCCCCAGGGAGCCGCCAGAGCGGACCTCTTCGACTAGATCCAGCGTCTGCCAGCGCTCAGTCAGCCGCTGGCGCTGGTTGGCGGTCAGGGGCAGGTCGGTCATCAGCCCTGGCCAGGTTTGCAAAGCCTTCTCTGTGAGACGGCGGACTTCACGTTCGATCCAATCCGGATCCACCTTCAGCAGAGAGGCCAGCCGGCGGAACTGATGAAGGCGCACGCTTTCGAACCGCTGGATGCCGGCGAAGCGCAGCGCCAGGGTGTCTTTCGGGATGTAGAGGATCGTCGGCACAATATCGTATGCGGGCGACAGGCGAACTTCTCCCGAGCTGGGAAAGATGAACGACCAGTTTTTCAGGTGGTTATCGCCATTGCCGATCAGGATACCGACCACCACCCGGCCGACCGCTTCAAGCACGTCCGCCCGCCAGTCGGAGCTGAAGCGGGCGATCATGTTGATCACCGTTTCGGTATTGCCCTGGGTGTATTTGCGCTCGCCCCACACACCCAAGACTTGGCCCGCGTCTTCGACATGGATTCGCCCAGCGCCCTCGGCTCGGTCGAAGCGGTGGACTGCCAGGGCATGTTCGCCGACCAGGAGCGCTTCGGGCGCATTTTGGATTCGGCTTATGGGAACCAACTCGAACGGGGCGACGTCAAGCCCGAGACTGCGAGCCAGGCTCATCGCCGAGAATTCCAGTTCGGGCAGTTGCGGGTAGTGAGCTGAAGCTAGCTTCAGGATGAAGTTGCCCTCACCGCTGCGGGCAGACGCGGTGAAGCGCTCGGCGTGTTGGGTCGCCAAGACCTTCAACTGCACGCCGGCCAGCGAGAACTTCACCACACCCTTGGGAAGGGGCGCCTTGAACCCCGCCAGTTGGTCCCAGTTCAGGGGACCCGCCGAGGCGGGCGCCTCGCCGCTGTCGGGGATCACCAGTAAGGCGCCCGGCAGATCAGCGCCTAAGCGCGTGATTAGGTCGAAGGAGTCATGATCTCCGGGCCCCATTTCGGTCAGGACCAGATCGCGCAGCGCCCCCTCGGGGAGAAGACCCTGAAACCACGGCGGCAACGAACCATGCAGGCTGATCTTGTCGCCGCGCCGCTCCAGTCGCCTGCGCGTCTCGTCGGGGCTGTCGCGCACGAGCCATTGCAAGCTCAGGATCGGCCGCTGCGGATCACGCAGATAGATTTCGTCGACGATGAAGGCGGTTGCGCCGCCGGCGTCGCGCATCAGCGTGCCCACGCGGGTGAGACAGGCGTTGGCGTCGATCAGATGGACGCCGAGGACCGCTGGCGTCTTAGCCATCGGATTTGTCCCGGTTCTCATCGCTGAGGTCGACGAACACCTCGTCAAACACCGAGGGTTGGGCGCCTGACGGGGCCGGCGCTGGGGCGCGAGGGTCACGAACGCCCGCTTCGATGTGGCTTCGAGGCGCCGCCATCAATACCAAATCCAGGGCATCGCAAATCTCGGCCAGGAGCGTCAGCCGGTCCTTGCCGAGGCGGCTGGTCTTCAGGTCGCGTTCCAGTTCGGAAATTCGGGCGGGCGCGCGGCCGAGCCGTGTTGCGAGGTCCGCCTGATTCAATCCGCGGCGTCTGCGTTCGGCGCGGATCGCCTCACCCAACTTCGGCAGGATATCAAATCTCATACGATATTCCGGAGTAATTTATCAAAATTACGGGATAGCGTATATATTATCAGAGAAACTCGGAATCAACCCTTGGATACGGTATTCCGTAAATAATACACCAACATCCGGAATTACGGATTGGTCGGCGACGTTGCTGTGTGTCAGATCCAGAAAATCGCCGCCTCAGCCGCAGGCGATGACTCAGCGTCCGACAAATGACTTCGTTTTTTTTCATCCGGCGCTTCGGCTTTCGTGAAGAAGTCGGGACCTCTGTCGCAGACTGGCGCTGTCGCCACGCATCATGGCCTGAACGCCAACTAGATCGACCGCATGGCAAGCGCGTTCGAGCACGACGGCCTCGCTCCCTCGTTCCAACGCTTGAACAGGCGTATCTCCAGCCGTTCGACGATGTGAACAAACGTGTCTCGCGGTTGGCCGCCAACATCCCGATGATCAAGGCCAACGTGGCCCCGCTGTCGTTCACCGACGTCCGGAGTGACCTCTACACCCAGGCCACGCTGGGGGTTTATGAGCTCAATCGGGTGGAGCTGCTCAAAGACGTCTTCCTCTGGGCCTACGAACGCTCGGCTGCGCGCTATATCGCCGAGGTTGTGCGCGGCGCGCTCGGCCGCAAGGCGGCGGCCGGCTTCGTTCGGCAGAAGGCCCAGGCATCGGTTCCCGAGGCGGACCGGGAGCAATTCATCGAGGTGGCGGAGACCGAACTACTCGGCCTGCACGATGGCAACTTCGCTCGCTACCAAGTCCGGCCTTCGGAATGCGCGGCGTGGCAGGCTGAATGGAACGCCGGCCGCTAACCGAGGACAGTCCGATACTCTACTTCAAAGCCATAGTCCGCCCTACGGCTTCACGTGCGCCCACCGTTCGATGGGAGTCAGTCTCCGAATAGGCAGCTGGTGAAGCTGCTCCCGCTTACGAACGATCGTTCGGCGATCGCTGGTGCAGAAGACATCACACCCGAAGCCTATGGCGTTGCCGATGAGTTCTCGCATGAGCCAGCTCGCGCCGAAAGCGACGGCTCACGCATTGGACAGGAAGAGCCGCCCGTGCGTCGCGGGCCGCGGCCCCCAGTACCCACTTTTTTGAGTTTCACTAATTCGCCCGCCACAATTCCATCTTCCACAAAGTCCGTTGTGAAAAGCGTCGGCGCGTTTTGCGACTCACAAACTGAAGGTCGCCAAATCTGTTTATCACAAATCATTTTGTGAAAAAATAAATGGGAAATAGTTTTCACAAACCTGCACGTGCGATAGACATCGTCCATGCTCAGGGCCCCTTGTATCCCCGACGATCTCCCGCCGAACCTCGACTGGCGGGCAATGGCCAAGTTCATCGGCAAGGGCAACGCCGCCATCGCGCGCTACGACGGCATGCTGCAGTCCCTACCCAATCCCAGCGTGCTGCTGTCCCCGATCACGGTCAACGAAGCGGTGCTCTCCTCCCGCATCGAAGGCACCCAGGCCACGCTCGACCAGGTGCTCGAGTTCGACGCCGGTCTTCAAGGCGCCGAACGCCGGCAGGGCGATATCGAAGAGGTCTCGAACTACCGGCTCGCGGTGCAGATCGCCGAGCTGGCGCTGCAGGATCGACCGCTTTCGCTGTCGCTGATGAAGGAGGTGCACCAACGCCTCATGCAGGGGGCCCGCGGCCGCGACAAGGCGCCCGGCCAGTTCCGCGAGGACCAGAACTGGATCGGCCGCCCGGGCGACACCATCGAACGCGCTCGCTTCGTCCCGCCAAGCCCGCTGCTCCTGCCGGCGGCGCTGCAGGCCTGGGAAACCTTCATCCAATCGGACGCCGAGGACCCCGTTATCCAGGCCGCGATCGCCCACGCCCAGTTCGAGATCCTCCACCCCTTCAAGGACGGCAACGGCCGCATTGGCCGGATGCTTATCCCGCTGCTGCTCTATCAACGGCGCGCCCTGTCGGCGCCGATGTTCTACCTCTCCGAATATCTGGAGGCCCGCCGCGGCGAATATTACGACCGGCTTTTGGCAATCACCGACTCCGGCGACTGGCAAGGTTGGATGGAGTTCTTCACCAACGCCGTCGCCGTCCAGGCGGAGGTCAATTTCCAGAAGGCCCGGTCGATCCAAGATCTTTACCGCGCGATGCGGACAGCCTTCGCGGAAGTGACGAAATCCCCGAACGCGCACCGGGCAGTGGACGCCTTCTTCAAGCGCCCAATCATCGCTGCGCCGACCTTCTTCGCCGAGGGCGAGTTCAACAACCGGGTCACCGCCAACAACATCTTGCAGCGACTGGTCGATGCCCGCCTCATCGAGCGTATCCGCGAGGGCACCGGCCAACGGCCCTCAGTGTACGCCCTCACCCGCCTGATCGACATTGCCGAAGGGCGATAAGCCGGGCTTTCAGCATACCGCGTGTCGGCGGTTCATTCCGCACTCCCCCAACCATCGCGTCAGCGCCAGAAACGGTCCTTGCGTGGCATGCCGTTCGGGATTTCTGGCGCCGGATGTGCATCCGATGCTGTCACGGCCTTCAACAGGGCCTGCATCCAGGCCGGTAGCGTATGCATCCCGGCGATCCGCGCGCAGCAGGTGACCGTGTTCGGGGTCGGTTAGCAGGCGCCGGAGGCGCTTCTGAACCGCGTCGGCCTCGCCTTCGCGGCCAAACACTTCCCGCAGCTAATGGAGCGCCTGGACGATCCGCATACCTGACCTTCCTGCCCAATAGTGCTTGCTGGCGGCGGTCGGCTTGAAGACGATGTCCCTTGGAGCCAAGAAAACCGGAGCGCAAGGCCTGCAAAGCGCTCGCGGGCTGCAGCCGGTGAACGGGGCCCCACGTTCACCTATTCACACGACCACCGCGTCAACCGGCGGCGGGAACGGGTCGGCCGATATGGCTGGCTAGAAACTCCGCAAATGGCACGATGTTCTGCTCAACGCTGGCGGCCTCCAGGGCGGCCATATACGGGCCCCGCGACTGGACCGGGATGACAGTCCAGGGATAGCCCGCCGCCGCCATCATGACGTTCATAAGGAAGCGGCCGGTGCGGCCGTTCCCATCCATGTAGGGGTGGATGTAGACATAGATGAAGTGGCCCATCACGACGCGGACGGCAGGGTCGGTTTCCTCGGTGAGGAGATCGAAGAAGGCGGGCATGGCGTCGCGCACTGCGTCTGCGTTGAGGGGCACATGCCGCGAACCTCGGAGATAGACCGCAGCGTTGCGGTAGCCTGCGAGATTCTCCGGCTTGAGGATGCCGGCAGTCACCTTTGGAGCGAACAGCTCACGATACCAGGCGCCGTGGTCTCGATCGGCGACCTCCCCGGGGTTCTCACCGTTCAACACTCGGCGAACGCCGCCCTTCACGGCTTGGAACGCCAGCCAATAGCCCCGCGCGGCCAGTGCGTTCTCGAGATCCCAGTCAGCCTTATCCCGCTCGGGATTCCAGGGGCCGCTGCGCACCTGCTCGATCAGGTCGGTGCTGACCTGGTAGCCCTCGATCGAAAGTGAGTGGTAGGCGTCGGTGACGTAGATCTCATCGACCTGACGCATATAGGCGTCGACATCGTTGATCTTCGCGGGCGGCGCAGGAAACCGCCCTGGGATGTCCTCGCGCATCTTTTGCCACAGCAGCCGGATGCGCTGGACGTAGGGCGAGGCGTCGCGCCGGTAGGGCGCCCGCGGGACCTGATCCTTGAAAGGATCTGCCTCGCGCGCGTTGTAATCGGCCGCGCGCATGCCAGCGAGGATGTCCTCGGCCTCGCGGTCGCGGCCGATGTTGCGGAAAGCTCCGGCCAAGCGCCCAGCAATGACCGTATGACCGCCGCTGAGCAGCCGAGCGAGCAAGGCGGATGCGTCTCGCTGCGTCGAAAGGATGGTTCGCGCTTCCGTAGGGTAGTTCTCGAAGAATGACGGCTGCGCAGCGATCAGCGCCGCTTCAGGCTTGAAGAGCCTGAGACCGTTCAGTTGTACGGCGTCATCGGGGTCTGGAAGCGTGTGCGCGCCCTCGAACAAGGAGGTGCCATGGATGAAGTTGGTCACCTGGTTGTGCGCCCCTCTCGCTCTGACGAGCAACTGGGTAGGCACGCTGGTGTTTCCCGCCTGCAGGACGAGGGACTGCTCGGGCGTGAGCGCCCATTCTGACCCGAATCTCTCGGTGAGATAGTCTCGGCAGAAATCCCAGAACGACGTGTACCAGGCGGTGCTTTCTCCCGGACCGGCGCCAGGACGGGCCGGGATGTACCATCCCTTGATCACCTCCTGCAGGAAGCCGTGCTTCAGCAGTAACTCGCGGACGGTGCGCGTCAGGTCCTTGGACCTGATCGCGACTCGTCCTGTGGCTTGGGGCCCCCTCAGGGCCTCCAGGGCGATCGCGAGTTTCTCGTTTGGCGGGGGCATGGCGCTCGTCCTTGGCTGATGAGCCAGAGTTCGCGCTTGTAGCATGGATAGTATTTTGTGTTGCGCGAATAATAGTTTTTTATGTTGCTCGACGAGTAGTATTTTACGTTGCGCGACAGATCGTTTTTGATGCGCGCAGGTGTCGCTTAGAAGAGGTGCGCGAGGACGACGGATCCGTCCCGGTCTTCTTCGGACTCAACGGCCAACCCCGCGTCCCGCCCTAAGCGCTGGAATATTTCACCAGCAATATCAATGATATATTGGAGTAATCCCGACCCAACCCCGCCCCAAATGGGAGCGAGGCGCAAAGTTGGCGGGTCGCTCACCGCAACGCAGGAGCTGTACGGCGCCCCCGCCGCGTCGCCGCGCCGGCTGTTCATCGTCGCGCAACGTCACAACGACCAAACCCTCAACGCGGTCTCGTCGGCTCGGGCGGCCGGCGCTCAAGTCGTCGCCTACTTTGAAAACAGGCTCGGGATCGCGACCATGCTGCAGTGGCCGAGCTCGCCGCGTAGCCAGCCCAGGAACACCCTCATGAGCATGGCCGAGTCCAGCCGATCTGTCTTGGAGCGACGATGCTAGCGCGACACCGCCACGCTGGTCGGATGGATCACGTGGGTCTCGAAGCCTCGGGCCAGCAGCCAGCGGGCCAACCAGAATCCATCGCGGCCAGCCTCGTAGGCGACGATCATCCGGCTGATCGGCCGGCGGCCTCGGCCTCGGCCTCGGCCCGCCATCGCGTCAGAAGATGCTCAAGCGCGGCAGGGTCGGGGTTCAGCAAGGCGCCCCTCCCGAAGGCCAACCAATTCGGTCCGCGCTCGGGGCGGTCGAGGCTGCGGTTGGGGGTTCGCCCAGGGGTCGCCTGCGGCAAACGGGCAGGTCTACCTAGGGCGCCGGCGGGTTGAGGCGGCCATCCAGTGCGAAGGGCTCCTGGGCCAGTTGCTGGTATTGGCCGGCGGCCAAGGCCGGACTGAAAGCGACGTTCCAGCTATGGGCCGACACAACGCTGGGGAACAGCACGAACGGGTGGGCGGCCAGCAGGCCGTCACCGAACTGCTGCTGCCCCGTGCTGGGGGCGCCTGGCCGCAGCCAGTTGGGGTTCGGAACGTCGGCGGAGGTAATGATCCGGACTGTGCCTGGATTGAGGATCTGCGCCGAGGTGAGCACGTGCGGGACCGTGTCGAGGGCGCGGAAGCCCTTGTGCACAGCCACTTCGACGATCGCGGTGGCGGGATCAAGCGCGGCGTAGACGGCCCGGACCCCCTTGGAACTCCAGCGGCCGCCCACCTGATAGCTGCCTTCGCCGGTGTCCCAGGTCGGCGCAAAGCGCGCCTGATCTAGCCGCCACATGACGAGGTCGCCACGTCCCAGAGGAGGCGGCAGCGGCGTCACGTGTAAACGCCGTATTCGAGACGGGTGAGGAAGGTCTCAAGCATCTCCACCCCGGCCGGGGTCGACAGGAGATCGATCGGGCAGCGTTGGTCGAGGCCCACCGCTGGACGCTCCAGCCATCGCTCCGCATCTTCTTGCGATCCGAGCAACTTTGTGACACGCGCCAATACTTCGGCGAACTTCCAGACGCGGCCGCTCTGCTCACGGCTGAGCGGCTTGTCCTCTTCGTCCTTCTTGCGGCGCTGGTAGGTCCGCGTGCTGATCCCAACCGCGCGTTCCAGGCCGCCAGGATCGCCACGCAGCATGACGACGCGGCCCACCAGGTAGTCGAGGGCCTTCGCGGGAAGGCCCGCCTTCAGCAGGTCATGGGTCTCCAGCCGGGACGTCAGCCTGCGCGCAATGACGCGACGACCACCCAGCAGCTGGACCGCGCCGGCCAAGCCGCCGTCGTCTTCGATATGGGGTTCCAGCAACGCCATTTTGCGACTCCGTCATGTGTCGTATTTAGCCTGACAGGTGGCGCAGAAGGTTTCAAGGAGACCATTGGTCATATCTTCTCACGCGCCCGTTCCGCCCTAAAGAGCGCAGCGAGGCTACGATCGCCGGCTACGAGGACCACGTCACCCGCGTCCTGAAGGACTGGCTCGACACACCGCTAAGGGTATTGGCCGAGAACCCGCGGATGGTGGCTGACCGCCACGACAAGATCACGCGCGACAGCGGCCCGTCCGCCGGCAACCTTTCCATGCGGACCCTGCGAGCCATCTACAACCATGCGCGACGCAGCGACCGCCAGCTGCCGGCTGACAACCCGACCATGGCGGTCGACTGGAACCCGGAGAAGCGCCGAAACACCGCGATGGACGCCATCGACCTGCCGAGCTGGATGGACGAGGCCGGGCGGCTGCGTCACGTCATCCGCCGCGAATTCCACCTCTTCAGCCTGTTGTCCGGGAGCCGGCCCGGCGCGCTTAAACGCGCGGAAGTTCCGCATTTCAACTTTGCGCGACGGATCCTCCACATGCCCCGCCCGAAGGGTGGAGCGAAGCGCGCCTTCGACATCCCGTTGTCGCGGGAGATGATCCTCTGCCTGGTCCGCGCGATGCGGGCCAGCCGTCTCCTGCACCCGGAAAACGCCGAGCGTTGGAGCTTCGCCTCCGACAGCGCGAACGGGATTGGCCACGAATTCCGTCGCGGCGTATGGGTGATCCGGTTCTCGATCCGACACTGCCGGATCCCCGGCTGGGCGTGGCGATCGGACCGAGACGGCGAACGATCCTCGCATCCGCCGACGCGTCTGCGGCTACTGCCTAGAGCGAACACCTTCGTGGACTTGTGAACAGGGGGTCACGCAGTCACGTGGACATCTAGGCGTCGTATCGACCCCGACGCGTCCAGCGGGTCATGTCAAAAGTTTCGGGATTTCCGAACATGTCAGTCGTGACGTGTTAAGGGCGAATCCCGGCGAGAAGCGGTGGTCGCTGGCCTCCGCCTCTGAAGTGCCCTCCCGCTTCGAGGGCGCTGGCCGCTCAGCGTCTAAGCAGGGGACAACTCGGCGAAAATCATGCTGCCTCGAGCGCCGCAATGAGGCGAGCGCCCCACTTGGGGATCGGCGGCTGCCTCTGGATCACGACCTCGTCCTCGCTGCGCCGGACGATCTCGACGAACCAGCGCATGATGACGGGAGAGTCCGGCGCCCTGCGGACGGAGTTGTCGAACAGGACGGTCCGGTCGGCTTGGGCGATCGCGGCGGGAAGAAACCGCAGCGTCCGCTCATAGCGGTTGCGGATGCGGTCTTCCGGCACCGGGTGTTCCAAGGGCCACCCGTTGTGCGACGCGAGCCACGTTCAGGTCCGCGCTTTCCGTCGCTACGAAAAACAGGACCGTTCGGAAACCTGCCGATCTGGACCTGTGCAAGCAATTCGACCTTTGAGGGATGCGACATCACCGTTTCGAAGGTGAAGCTATCGCCCGCCGCAATGCAGGCTTGCCTGCGAGACTCCGCTTCCGTCTGTGCGGCGGCGACCTGTTCCGCGTAGGTCCCAGGCAGCTCGCGGGCGATCTGGTCGGCGTTGATTTACTGGCCGAGCTCGTAGCCCATTTCACGAAGCTGGTTTGTCAGCGTCGATTTTCCGGAGCCGTTTGGCCCCGCGACCATGGTCACGACAGGGCGTTCCTTCACGCGCGTCGGCGAGACGAGCCTGCGGACCTATCTGGCTTGCGCTGGCCTTCCACGCTCTTGGCCGGCGCATAAGCCTGCTGGGTGTGCTCGGCGCAGTAGGGGCCGTCCCCGGCTGATCGCCGCCCGCAAAACCGATAGCTCTCCAGGGCCGGATCACCGATCGGCCATTTGCAGCGGTGAGCCCCAAGAGTGAGAACGGTCGCCGGATGATCAATCGAAACGACGCCCGCCACCTTCAAGCCTGCAGCCCGAGCTTTCGCGTCAGCACGTTCCGACGCGAGGCGTGCGGCCTCGTCGAGTTCGGTCAACGAGATATCGAGAGGGCTCTTCGGCATCGCGGCACCTACGCTAGCACATATTGTGCTTCGAAGAGTTACCTCCAAGAGCCTTCTTTCGGGTCAACACCCGCCGGATGTGAGGTTGAACAGGGAGACCTGCCCGAACGGGAGCTCCGCCTTGGACCGCGAACGGAAATCCATCTTTCTTGACGAGGAGGCCCTCATATGAGGTCGAACACAAGACTGCATCCGACCACTACGCCGAACCTCACGTCAGCCCTTGCAATGCGGGAGCCATCCACACAAAACCTTGAGGCCCCCCTGGGAGCCCGCCATTGTTTAGGTTTCTTGGTCACCCGCCGGGCGCAAGGATGGGCTGCCCACGGAGGCGGGTGTTGGAGAAACCTAAACAGAAGCAGACCCTTAGTCAGCGGGTTGTGGGTTCGAATCCCCCAGCGCCCACCATTTCCGCCTCAGGGACGGCGGAACAAAACGGGTCACCGTGAGATCTGGGCCAAGTCTCACATGAGACTTGAAGCCGCGGCGCCGTGCGCCACCTGATCAATTGTCGTCCGTTCCGTTTCCGGTCTTCTGGCGCTTGCCCTTCTTCTTCCGCTCTTCGTCGATGTCGGAGCCCTCGGACTCATAGCCATCGGATTCAGCCACCTGGCGTAGCCGTTCGACGCCGCCCTTGCCCGCGCCGGGATACTTCTCGCCGGCCAGCAGGCCCTGGAACGAATGTTCGCCGGACGTGAAACTCTTCCGGATGACCTTGGTGGCTTTCCGCACGCGCCCCTTGTCGAGCCGCAGGACGGCGGCCAGCTCCTGCATGTCCCGCCTTTCCATCTCGGCATACGGGTGTGCGGCAGCGGGCGGATTGCCGCGCGTGAAACGGTCGAGGTCCTTGCCCATCCGCGAACGGGTGTCCCCGATCGGCTTGCCGGTCGCCATGCTGAGCCGCAGGGCCGCGTCGTCGAGCCGGTGGGCAATCTCGGGGTAGGTCTTCGGCTGGCCTTCACGCGAAAGCGGGACGTGGCTCGCAGGCGTGTCCAGATCGGGCCGCAGGTCAGCTGGCGTCAGGCCGATGTCCGTCCCTGGCTGCAGGACGAAGTGGTCGCCGCCCAGCCGCATCACCTGCGTCTCGAACTGGCCGGCCTTGCGCTCGGCGAAGATGCGTTCCGAATAGGACTTCACGTCCTCCGGGGTCGGCTTCACCAGGGCGACGTCATCATAGAGCCGGTCCTGGTTCTTGTAGAGCCGCGCCTTGTCGGAGGCCGGCGCCTTGTAGGTGGGGAAATCAGTTTTCATCTTCGCGGCGTTCTCGTCGTAGCGCCGCTTGAGGGTTTCGAGGCGGATGCGTTCCTTCTCGGCCGCATGGGCTTCTTGGATTTCGTGTTCGTGGGCGCGCGCCTCCTCGAGACTGTTGAAATAGGTCGTCTCGTCGAAGCTGGAGTACCATTTGCCCTTGTTCTCGCCGGACCTCTCGCGGCTGACCACCCGCTGGATCGCGGCGAGGGAGGTCTGCAGCGCCGCGAGGTTCCGCACCTGCGGCGCGACGTTGAGCCGGCTGGCCAGCGCGGTCAGCGGACGCGGCCCGGCGGCCCTGGCTCCGGCCTTTTCGCCGGCCTTCGACAGCTCGCGGCGGCCCGCTGGACGACGAGCCATGGATCTGGCGGCGGGCATGTCGGTCCAACTCCACCCCTCGGGTGCGGTGAAGCTATCGCGATTGCCGTGCGCTTGAAAAGCGGCCATCAAGGTCGTCCGAATGCGTCTTGAAGGACGCCGGTCCGCAACGCAGCGAAGGCGTCGCCCATGCCTGCCCCAACGCACCGTCTGGAGCGCCTGACGCTCGAGGTCGAGGTGGCCGACCTGGGCGCCGCGGTGGGCCTGCGGGACCGCATCGAGGAGCTCGCCGACGGGGCGATCACCCGGACCCTGGAGCGGCTGCTGGAAGAGCTGGCGCCTGCCGGCCTGACGGTCGAGCTGGACAGAATCGAGCTTGATCTGGGCGTTTTCGATCCCGATCGCCTAGAGGCCGATGCGCCGGGCGCCCTGGAGGCCGCGCTGCGTCGGGCCCTGTCCCAGGCCATCGCCGAAGCGCGCGCGGCGGGCGCGTGCGTGCAGACTGCCGAAGAAGCGGCGTTGGACGAGTTCGAGACCTATCTCGTGCGGGGCGCCGCGCCCCTCGGAGACGGCGCGACGACGCCGGGGGAGGCGCTGCAGGCGCTGATCTCTGCGCAGCCGCAGGCCCTGGCGCGGATGCTGCGGCGGCGCGCGGTCGCGCGGCATGTGATCGAGCGGCTGGTCCTGCAGGCGGGGGAAGCGGCGCTCAATGCGCTGCTGACGATCCTGGCGCCGGCCGACGCTGCGGTGATCCAGACTTATCTGGCTGAGTTGGGCCGGGCCTGCCTCGCCGCGCCGGGGCCGCCCTTCACCGAACCCGTCTTGCGTCGAACCCTCCGTGTACTGACGTTCGAATACCTACTGCGGGATCCGGGCGGCGAGTTCAACCGCAAGAGCTATCTGGAGGTGCTGCTGCGCGGCCTCGCCCAGGCGCAGGGCGTGACCTACCAGGCGCTCCTGTCCATCCTGCTGGCCGCCTTGCCCGCGACCCTGCGCCGGCGGCCGATCGCCGGCTCCCTGCCCGGGATGCTGGCCCTCCTTGCGCAGGAGACCGGCGTCGCGCCGACCCAGGCCCCCACGCCGGCGCGGGGGCCGATCGCGCAGGCCGCGGCCGGCGACCTCGCCCCCCTGCTGTCAGCCCTGCGGCGCGCGGCGGGCGATCCGGCGGCCCTCGACCGGCTCGTGCGCCGGCTGGACGGCCGGATGTTCGCGGCGGCGGTCGGAGCCCTGGAGCCGGACCACGCCGAGCTGGTCCTCGCGTATCTGGCCGGGCTCACCGAGGCCCAGCGGGTCCGGCCGATCCTGCCGCCGTCCGCGGCGGGGTTCGAACTGAGGCTGCGGCGGCTCGTGCTGCGCTTCCTGCTGCGCGACGCCGGCTCGGCCTTCAACCGGCGGGCCTGGCTGCGCCGGCTACTGACGAGCCTCGCCCGCGAGGGCGGCGTCGGCTACGCCGAGCTGCTGGCGATGCTGGCCGGTGTGGTCGAGGCCCTGAGGACCCGGAGGCCGCCGGCCGGGACGCTCCCCGCGGCCCTGGCCGCCCTGGCCGCCGACCTGCCCCCCACGCAGGCGCGCCACGCTCGCGACCACCAGGGCGAGGACGCCGCAACGTCGGCCGGCGGAGCCCAGGCGCCAAGCGTATCGCCGAAGGCCTATGCCGCCGACGAGCCACCTCCGGACCGGCTGGCGGCGGCCGAGCGGTTCCTGCGCTCCGGCGCGCCCTCCGCCCTTGGCCCGGAGCTGACGGCGATCGCCGCCCAGCGCCCCGCGGCCTTCGCCGACCTGCTGCGGCGGCTGACCCGCGCGGCGTCGGACGCGCCCGGCCCGCTCATCGAGCGCCTGCTGGCCTGGATGGCCCCCGAGGAGGTCGCCGAATGCCTCTGGCCGGACGAGGCGGCCGCGGCGGGGCAGTGGGCGGGCGACCTCGCCGACGCCGAGGGTCTGGACATGGCCAGCGCCTGGATGCGGGTGTTGGGCGCTGGCCTCAGGGGCGCGGCGCTCGCCCCGCCGACGCCGGCCGCTGTGACGCTCAGCCGGTCGGTGCGCGACGCCCTGCTGCGCCACTGGCTGGACCATGGGACGTTGGCCTGGTGGGCGCCGCCGGGCGTGACCCTCGCCGACCTGCACGGCGATCTTGCTGGGCGGCCGGCTGGCGCGCTGATGGGCCTGTTCGCCGATCAGCGGCCGGAGCGGGTGGCGGCGCGACTGCGGCGGGCGATGACCGCGGCTGAGGGCGACGACGAGGCCTTGCTCAGGACGCTTGCCCCCTGGGCCTTCGCGCGGGGAGGCGTGCTGCAGACCCAGAACCCCGGCGTATCCGGCGCCGTCCTGGCGGAGCTGCGCCTGCACGCCGCGACCGCAGCGGTCATCGGCGACGGCGCGGTACTGACCGCGCCGGCCCTCGCCGGGCCGGTTTCCGCGCCATCAGCCCCGGCGCCGGCGGAAGCGCCGAGTGAGGACGCCGTCCTGTTCGCCTGGCTGAGCGGCGAGGGTTCGGCCGCGCCGCCAGGCCCGGCTGCGGCCCTGGGACGACGGTTGACCCGCGGCGGCCGCGCCGATCCCAGGCTCGACGCCGCCTTGCGCCGGGGCCTAGGCCGGCCCGAGGCGCGGGCGCGCCTGGCCGCGGGCCTGCCCCACGCCCTGCTGACGCATCTGGTCCGGCGCCTCGCGCCCGGGCTGGCGCGTTTCGTCGACGACCTGATCGCGGTCCTCGCCCTGGCGTTCCAGGAAGGACAGGCGCACCGGATCCTTTGGGAGACGGCCCTGGCGCACTTGACCGCGCCGCCGCCGCCGCGTGTCCTGGCCGATCGCCTGATCGCCGCCCTGGCGGCCGGGGCCGACCGCGAGGCCCTGAGGGCCGCGGCGGCCGCGCTCGCCCGGCGGCACGGCCACGCCCACCTGGCCGCTGTCCTGACTCCAACCCGCCCGTCCGCCTCCGAGCGCCCGGCCGCCGCCCGCCAGGACCCGCCAGGACCCGAGCCGGGGGAGACGCACTATGTGGCCAACGCCGGGCTGGTGCTGTTCAACCCCTTCCTGCCGCGCTTCTTCGAAACCTTGGGGGTGCTCACCGTCGGCGAGGACGGAGCCCAACCGATCGCGGGCCTCGCCGCCGCCTCGCGCGCGGCGCACCTGCTACAATATCTGGTCGACGGACGGATCGATACGCCGGAGCCGGAGCTCATTCTCAACAAGGTCCTCTGCGGCTTGCCGCCCGCCGCGCCGATCGAACCCGCCATCGACCTCTCCGACGCCGACCGCGCGGCGTGCGATTCGCTGTTGCGCGCGGTGATCGGCAACTGGACCACGATTTCCAACACCTCGCCGGAGGGCCTGCGCGAGGCCTTCCTGCAACGGGAGGGCCGCCTGCGCCGCGCCGACGACCGTTGGTCCCTCGACGTGCAGCGCAAGACCCTGGACGTTCTGACCGATCAGATTCCGTGGAGCATCGCCATCGTCTACCATCGCTGGATGCCGGATCCTCTCCATGTCACCTGGTGATTCCGCCGCCATGTCCGCGCCCGACGGTCTGGTCATCGATCGCGAGTTGGCGTGGTTCGAGACCGTCCGCGACCTGCGCTTCAAGGGCTACGGTGAAGGCCGTGAGGTCGAGCCCGACGAGCTGCCGGGGCCGCCGCGGATCGATCCGGCGGCCCGTGACCCCTACTCGCGGCTGCTGCGCGAGTTCGAGCTGGAGCCGGCGGACCGGCTGGTCCTGATCCTGGCCCTGACGCCGCATGTGGCGCCGGAGCTGCTGGACTCCTTCCTCCTCCAGAATTCCGCGACCGGGCGCCGCTTCACCGAATTCGGCGGCCTGGTGGGCCAATCCCACGGCGGCCTCCTGCCCACCGTGGAGTCGGCTCTGTTCCTGATCGCCGGTAGCGACCTGCAGGCGCGTCTGGCGGCGCGCCGCCGGTTCGATGCGCGCGCCCCGCTGCTGGCCGCCGGGGTGGTGTCGATCGACCATCGCCACCCCGATGAGCCGCCCGCCTCAGCGACGATCAATCTTTCGCGGGAGCATTTGGAGGAGCTGCTCACCGGCGAGGCCTATGTCTTCACGCCCGGGCACGGCTTCCCGGCCGAGCGGATCACCACCGCTCTGAATTGGAACGATCTGGTGCTGGATCGGACGGTCGGCGCGCAGATCGACATGATCGGCGCCTGGATCCGGCATTCGCGGACCCTGCTCGACGACTGGGGCTTGGCCGCCCGGCTGAAGCCCGGCTACCGCTGCCTTTTCCACGGCGCGCCGGGAACGGGCAAGACCCTGACGGCCTGCCTGCTGGGCAAGCAGTATGGGGTCCCCGTCTATCGCGTGGATCTGTCGAGAATCGTCTCCAAATGGATCGGCGAGACCGAAAAGAACCTCGCGGGCCTCTTCGATCAGGCCCAGTCGCGCAACTGGATCCTCTTCTTCGACGAAGCCGAGGCCCTGTTCGGCAAGCGCACCGAGGCCAGCACCGCCAACGACCGGGCGGCCAACCAGCAGATCGCCTATCTGCTGCAGCGCCTGGAGGACTTTCCAGGCCTCGTCATCCTCTCCACCAACCAGCGCACCCACATGGACGACGCCTTCGCCCGGCGGTTCCAGTCGTCGGTGCTGTTCCCGATGCCGGACGCGGCGGCGCGCCTGCGGCTCTGGACGGCGATGTTCCAGAACGGGCATGTGCCGCTGAGCAGGGACATCGACTTCCGGAACCTGGCGGCGAGCCATGAGCTAGCGGGCGGCGCGATCACCAATGTGCTGCGCCACGCCTGCTTGCTGGCGGTCGACCGCGACCCGCCGCAGGTGACGACCGCCGACATCATGAGCGGCGTCAAGCACGAGCTCCAGAAAGCCGGTCAGTACCTGACCTGACGCCCTAGGGCGAAGCGATCGGTCGCAAGCGCGCCGCCGTGCGCGCACGCCCCGTCGTGCACACTTTCATGCACACCTTTCTAGTCCTGCGAATACTTCAAATGCAATTTCCGCTTGCAACCGGAAAAGATTCTCCCCACCTTCACTGTGATGGCGAGCATCAGGGGAACGCTGGAAGTCATTCGCAGGATGGCGAATGAATATCTCCAGAACCTCAGTGATCGTCCGGACGATTGGGTTGTTCTCACAAGTATCATAGATCACGACGGGTCGCTTAATGAAGCGGCGCGCGACAAGATCGTCATGAATGTGTATAATATCACACGAGAACACGTGATGAGTACTTACGCGCCAGCCAAGGCCGGCCGAGACTCTTACGCGATCGTTCAACCGCCGATCTATATTGATCTGCACCTCATGTTCATGGCCAACTTCACGAACCAGAGGTACGCGGACGGCCTGGAAGCCATTTCGCGCATCATCTCGTTCTTTCAGCAAACCCCCTGGTTCAACCAATCAAATGCGCCAGATCTAGACCCCGAAGTCGACAAGGTGACACTGGAGCTCGACAGTCTAGACCCGGTTGATGTCAATTATGTAATGGGAATGATGGGGACAAAATACTTCCCCAGCGCCTTCTACAAACTTCGCATGTTGCCCTTCGCGTCCACCGCGATACAGGCCCGGACCTATCCCGTGGCCGGCGGCGACGTCTCCGAAGCGCCTGCTAGCCAGAAGCTCGCCTGATGGCCTCCGTCCCGCGCCATCCCGCCAGCGGACAGCGCGCCTTCGCCTATGCGTCGCGAGATCCGGCCAGCCGCTACGAGCGCCTGTTCAGCGTCACGATCACCCACACCTACTACACCCAGACCAAGGGGCTCTGCCGCGACTTTCGGATCGTGCCGACGCCATCGACGGCGAAGGTGATGCGTTCGCTCGGCCTACTGCTCAAGAATGACGGCGCGGGCTTCAGCATCCTGATCCAGGCGGCGAAGCGGCCCTCGCTCATCTCCTGGCTGCGGCGTGAGGCGCAGGCCGGCGCGGGCGGGCCCGAGTTCTGGTCGCGGCTGACTTTCCTGCTGATGCTCGACAACCCCGAGTTCGTCGGGGTGACCGCCCTGCCGATCGACACCACGCCCACACAAAGCAACCTCTACGGATCGAACCGCACCGCCCACACCGGCCGCGCGCGCCAGGGCGCGCCCGGCGCCGCGGACTACGCCGACGTGATCCTGCCCGCGGGCAAGTTCATGGGCGGGGAGGCGCTGGTCCCGGTGACGGGCAGCACGCTGGCCGTGCCGCTGCCGGCCAATGCCGCCAAGGTCTATGTCACCGACATCTCGGGCGCCGTGGTGCTGCCGCCACCGGACGAAAAGCCGATCGTGATCTTCGACACGCCGCCGGAGAAGGGCTTGCGGCAGGGGAACCCGGCGCCAAAGGAGGCCAACCTCGACCTCTCCGACCTGCCCTACGATCGCTACACGGTCCGGGTGGAGGACGCGGGCGGCGAACCGGTGCAAGGCACGCGCTATCCCTGGGACGTCCTCTACGTCCCCAACGACCCGATACCCATGGCGCTGCTGGACATGCTGTTCACGCAGCCGACCCCCGATGAGCCAGGGATCTATCCGATCCCGCCGCTATTCGGCGGGGATCCGGCGCCGGGCGCCCAAGGCGAGGTCGCCTACCGGCTCCCGTTCGACGCCAGGCACACCTACTGGGAATACTACGTCGTCCTGCAAAGGCCGGGCCGGTTGGGCGCGCTCGCGATCCGCGACGATCCCGCCGCGCCGCCCAGCGGAGTCGACTTCCAGCGCGATCCCAAGCCCGCGCCCCTGCCCGACGGCACCCTGGCGGTGAAGTTCACCGCCGACGGCGCGCTGCCGCTGCGGCAGAACTCGGCGCTGCGCTTCCAGCTCACCGGCCGCTGGCACGACCAGGCCGGCGACCATCCGATCCAGATCTCCCCGCTCGGCGTCGCGCCGGCCGCCCCCGTGTGGCCGGGCCCCAAGGGCAAGCCGCCCGCGACGGGGACATCGGAGATGTTCGTCTTTGTCTGACCGCCCACCCTCGATCTGAACGCAAAGGAACCCTTGTCCCATGTCTGCGACCGTAGCCCTCAAGAAGGACCGCAAGACGCCCGGCGTCTACGTCACCGAATTCCCGGCCTTCCCCTCGTCGATCGTCGGCGTCGCGACCGCGGTGCCCATCTTCGTGGGTTACACCCGGACGGCCGTCGACCCGTCGAGCAAGAAGCAGCTCTACATGCAGCCGGTCGCGATCAGCTCGATGTCCGACTTCGAGAGCTACTTCGGCTTGGGCTTCGACGCCCAGGGCGTGGTCGAACCGGTGCTGGCCGCCACCGACGGCACGATCCCGTCCTATGACCTGGAAGCGCCGAGCTCGGACGGCGCCGGCTCCTCCGACCCCAACTACTTCGTCATCGGCACGACGCCGAGCGACACCAGCTTCAAGATGGTGCCCACCTTCAACCTCTACGCGGCGATGGAGCTGTTCTACGCCAACGGCGGCGGCGACTGCTTCGTCATCTCGGTGGCCAACTATTGGGGCACCACCACCGTCAGCCCGCCTCCCAACCCGACGGTGACCACGGTCTCGGCCGAGGTCCTGCAGAATGGCCTGAACGTCGCGCACGACGTCCGGGGCGGCACGATGCTCGTGGTTCCCGACGCCTGCCTGCTGACCACGGTCTCCGAGGTCGTGAACAACGTGAACATCTACAGCGACTACAGCAAAGTCGTCGTGCAGATGATCGAACAGGCGGGTGAACTGCAGGATCGCGTGGCGATCCTCGACCTGCCGGCAGCGCTCGATCCGGCCACTTGGTCGCCGACCGGCATGAGCGCCGAGGCGGAGTCCTTCTACAATGCGATCGCGCCGGCGGCGAACTTCTTCAGCTATGGGGTCGCCTACGGTCCGGCGCTGGAGTCGTCGCGGCTGGCGATCGGCGACGTCAGCTACCAGAACCTCTGCGGCACGCCGAACGCGATCGTCTATGCGAACAACCTGCTGACGACGAGCGCGCTCGCGCTCTATCCGAGCGCGCTGAGCGCCGACGGCAAGACGACGGTCTATCCGCCCGCCTTCATCAACGTCGCGGCGCGCATCGCCGCCGCCTTCCCGGTCGCCGGATCGCCGACGCCCTTGCCGGCGCCCTACACCTCGACGTCCCTGGGCCAGGTCGACAATCCGACCAAGGACGCCACGCCGGCCAAGCTGGTGGTCTCGCTGCCCAACACCGACGCCTACAAGACGCCGACCACGGCTGACCAGATGACCGCGCTGGACCAATACCTGCTCAACGCCGTCCCGCTGCTGAGCAACCTGCAGCAGATCCTCGCCTCCAAGCTCAACGTCGTCCCGCCCAGCGGCATCATGGCCGGCATCTGGACGCAGAACGACGTCAACAAGGGGGTCTGGAACGCCCCGGCCAACGTCACCCTCAACGAGGTGATCACGCCGATGGTCGTGCTGACCGACGAGCAGCAGGGCGACTACAACGTGCCGCTCAACGGCAACGCCATCGACATCCTGCGCGCCATGCCCGAGCGCGGCACGGTGGTGTGGGGCGCGCGCACCCTCGACGGCAACAGCCTGGACTATCGTTACGTCCAAGTCCGCCGCACGCTGATCTACATCGAGCAGTCGATCAAACAGGCGCTGCAGCAGTTCGTCTTCGCCCCCAATGACGGCGGCACCTGGGCGACGGTGACGGCCGCCATCTCCAACTTCCTGACCCAGTTCTGGCAGGCGGGCGGCTTGATGGGCGACAAGGCCAGCGACGCGTTCACCGTCGCGTGCGGCGTGCCCACGACCATGAGCGGGCTCGACGTCCTGAACGGCTACATGATCGTCAGCGTCTCCGTGCAGCTGATCCATCCGGCCGAGTTCATCGAACTCACCTTCACCCAGACCATGCAGGGCGTCTGAGCGCCGCCCTAGGCGCTCATCCTCACCCGCATTTCTAGAGATCCAAGGAGATCCGCATGTCAGGCGACACAGAGAACAACGTATGGCCGTTGCCGAAATTCTACTTCACGGTGACGGGCCTGCCGTCGACCGTGAGCTTCCAGGAGGTGACCGGCCTTGAGACCGAGGTGACCCCGATCGAATACCGCCACGGCGACAGCCCGAGCTTCTATCCGATCAAGATGCCGGGCCTGGGCAAGGTGGGGAACGTCACCCTGCGCAAGGGCATCTTCGTCAACGACACCGCCCTTTGGGACTGGTTCAACCAGATCAAGATGAACACGATCGCCCGCCAGACGATCGTCGTCAGCCTGCTGGACGAGACCGCGGCCCCGAAGATGGTCTGGACGCTGAACAACGCCTTCCCGATGAAGGTCACCGGCACCGACCTCAAATCGGAGGGCAACGAGGTGGCGGTGGAGAGTCTCGAGCTGGCGTTTGAGACCATGACCATCGCGGCGCCGTAGGGGGGCCGGAGTGGCAGACGGAGACCTGATCTCTCGGGGCTACTACCCGCCGCCGGCCTTCGCCTTCACGGTGACGGTGGCGGGGACCGGCTCGGCCCTGCAACTCTCCAGCCTGACCGACACCAGCTTCCAGGAAGCCTCCGGGCTGGAGGCGAAGATCGAGCTGGAGACGGTGATCGAGGGCGGCGAAAACCGCTTCGCGCACCAGCTGCCAGGGGTGACCAAGTCGCCCAACCTGGTGCTGAAGCGCGGCTACGTCACGGCGCCGTCCTTCCTCTCGGAATGGGCGGCGCAGACCATTGGCTCGACCCTTAACGCGCCGATCCTCACCCAGACGCTGGTGGTGATGCTGCTGGGACCGAGCCGAATACCGCTGGTGGCCTGGAACTTCGACCGCGCTTGGCCCGTGCGCTGGGTCACCGGGCCGTTCGATTCCCAGAAGAACGAAGTGCTGACCGAGGTGCTGGAATTTGCCTACGCGAACGTCACGCGCATGCCGCTCAACGAGGCGGTGTCGATGATCGCGCCGGTGTCCAGGCTGATCGGGACCTGAACGGCGAAACCATGCCCTTGAAGATCACCGAAATCGGCGTGCGCATGGCGGTTCGCGGCCCCCAGGAGGTCGGCGACCCGACGCCGGGCCACGCCCCGGGCAAGGGCGGGACGGACTGCGGCGGCCCGGCCCACCTTCTGCCGGCCGAGCGCGACGCCTTGCTGGACGAGTGCGTGCGCATCGTCCTCGAGACCCTGCAACGCCAGAAGGCGCGCTGAGATGACCGGAAGCCTCGAGCGGATGGTCATCCTGGCCTTTTCGGACGCCAGCTATAACAAGCAGGTCGGATCGCCCTTCACGGTCTGGATCAACCCCGCCAGCTACACCCGCGACTACACGATCGACTATGCGGACCGTCAGGCGCCGGGCAGCAACGGCCCCTCGCCCGAGTTCAACCGCGTGGGCCAGGAGTGCGTCTCCTTCGAGCTCGTCTTCGACGCCACCGGCGTGATTCCGCCGCCGATCCCCGGAACGCCGATCCCCAGCGACGGCGTCGCCGGGCTGCTCGACACCTTCACCGCGCTGGTGGCGACGGTGAACGGTTCCATTCACCGCCCCAACTACGTCAAGCTCTCCTGGGCGCAGCTGCAGTTCCAGTGCGTGCTGACCAAGCTCAACATCACCTACAGCCTCTTCAAGCCCAACGGCACGCCGATCCGCGCCAAAGCCCAGGTGACCTTCCAGTCCTTCACCAGCGAAAGCCAGCTGGCGGCCGAGGCCAACCTGACCTCGCCGGACCTGACCCACCTGGTGACCGTGCTCGCCGGCGACACCCTGCCGGCGCTCTGCCACCGGATCTACGGCTCCAGCACCTACTATGTGCAGGTGGCGCGCTTTAACGGCCTCACGGATTTCCGCCGCCTGGCGCCGGGCCGGCAACTGGTCTTCCCGCCGCTGGCCGGAGCCGCCACGTGACCGCGCCGTCGCCCGCCCAGATGGCCGGCTCGGTCGTCGCGATCCAGATCGAGGCGAACGGCGCGCCGCTCAACACCAGCTATCAGGTCGTGGACATCGAGATCTGGACCGGGGTCAACCGCCTGCCGAAAGCTCGCCTGGTGATCTCCGACGGCGACCCGGCCGAAGGCGCCTTTCCGATCAGCGAGACCGCCGCGCTCATCCCCGGCGCCAAGCTCTCGATCGGCCTGGGCTACGGGACCGACACCCAGCCGGTGTTTTCCGGCGTGATCTACCGCCAGGGCCTGCAGGTCCACCAGAACGGGCCCTCGCGCCTGGTGGTGGAGGCGACCGATCAGGCGATGGCCATGACGCTGGCGCGCAGCAACGCCATCTTCACCGAGACGACCGACAGCGCGATCATCACCAAGCTGATCGAGGACACGCCCGGCCTTTCCGCGGAGGTGTCGGGGACACCGGAAAACGCGACGCCGGTGGTGCAGTACTACGCTTCCAACTGGGACCTGATGCTGATCCGCGCCCAGCTGAACGGCATGGTCGTGACCGTCGACGACTCCGTGGTCACGGTGGCCGCGCCGAAGACCTCCACCAGCCCGGTGCTGATCCTCACCTACGGCGTCTCGATCCTCGATTTCCAAGCCGAGATGGACGCGGCCACTCAGTTCAAGGCCGCGGCGATCTCCAGCTACGCCTGGGATCCGGCGGAGCAGAAGCTGGCCAAATCGGGATCGGCGACGACCAGCGTCGAGGCGCCCGGCAACATCTCCTCCGAGGACCTCGCCAAGGTGTTCGGCATTTCAGCCTTTCCGCAGCAGACCGCCGGAACCCTGGCCGCCCCGGACCTGACCCAGTGGTCCTCGGCCGAACTGATGAAGACCCGGCTCGCCAAGATCCGCGGCACCGTGCGGTTCCAGGGCAGCGTGCTGGCCAGGACGGGGGCGATGGTGACCCTCGAAGGGCTGGGCGACCGCTTCAACGGCGAGGCCTATGTGGGCGGCGTGCATCACCACGTGTCGGCGGACGGCAAATGGGTCACCACCGTCGAGATCGGCCTCTCGCCGGACTGGTTCTCGGCCACGGCTTTGGAGGTCCAGGCGCCCCCGGCGGCCGGACAGCTGCCGGCCGTGGCCAACCTGCAGACCGGGCTTGTGCTCAAGACCGACGGCGATCCGGCCGGTGAGTTCCGCGTGCAGGTGCAGCTGCCGCTGCTGCAGGCCGGCTCCGAGGGGCTCTGGGCGCGCCTGGGCAGCTTCTACGCCTCCAACACCTTCGGGGCGGAGTTCTATCCGGAGGTCGGCGACGAGGTGGTGGTCGCCTTCATGAACGGCGACCCGCGCTTTCCGGTGATCGTGGGCAGCCTCTACAGCAAGAAGAACCCGCCGCCGGTCACTCCGGACGCCAAGAACAACCAGAAGGCCATCGTCACCCGGAGCAAGCTGCGCCTCGACTTCTTCGAGGACCTGCCGTCGGTCAAGCTGAGCTCACCGAAGCAGAGCATCGAACTGGACGACAAGGCCGGCACCATCACGATCAAGGACGCCAACAAGAACACGGTCACGATGTCGTCGAGCGGGATCACCCTCGACAGCGACACCAAGATCACCCTGACGGCGAAGACCGACATCGCGATCACGGCTCAGGGCTCGCTCTCCCTGACCGGCAAGACCGGGGTCAATATCGCCGGCCTCGACATCAAGGCCAATGCCGACATGAGCTTCGCCGCCCAGGGCGCGGGCGAGGCCAAGCTCACCTCCGACGGCATCCTGACCATCCAGGGCAGCCTGGTGAAGATCAACTGATGCGCGGAGCCTGACCCATGCCACCCGCCGCTCGCCTGACCGACATGCACGCCTGCCCCATGGTGACGCCCGGCCTGCCGCCCATCCCCCATGTGGGCGGGCCGGTCGTCGGCCCCGGGACGCCGCTGGTGCTGATCGGGAACCTGCCAGCCGCCGGCGTCGGGGACCTTTGCACCTGCGTCGGGCCGCCGGACGTCATCGTCAAGGGCTCGACCACGGTGATGATCGGCGGGCGGCCCGCCGCGCGGGTGGGCGACAGCACCGCCCACGGCGGCACGATCACGCTCGGCCTGCCCACCGTGATCATCGGCGGCTAGTCCATGACCCTCATGCGCCCCACCCAACCGGCGAGCTTCCTAGGCACGGGCTGGAGCTTCCCGCCGATCTTCGACCGCGCTCACGCCACGGTGGTGATGACCCGCGACGTCATCAACATCAAACAGAGCCTCTGGGTGCTGTTCTCCACCTCGCTGGGCGAGCGGATCATGCTGGCGACCTACGGGTCCAACCTTCGGCTGAAGGTCTTCGACGCCCTGACCGAGACCCTGGCCAACGAGATCCGCTCCCTGGTCTTCAAGGCGGTGCTGGACTGGGAGCCGCGCATCGACCTGACCCAGGTCGAGATCGTTCAGGACGCGCCCCTCGATGGGGTGCTGAAGATCGAGGTCGACTTCGTCGTCCGCCAGACCAATTCGCGCAGCAACATGGTCTATCCGTTCTACCTGACGGAATCGACGCTGCCACCGCCGCCGCTATGAGGCGACTTGCGTGACCTGGCGCGATGACCATCTCGTCCTCAACGACGCCGCCAGCCAGGCGGACCGGGTGGGGGGCGCGCCCGATCCCGCACGCGCGCAGGTGGACGGCCGCAGCCTCGCCGAGTTGCTGGCCTTCGCGGTCGACTACGGGACGCTGATCCAGTTCTACGACCTGGAGGACCAGTCCGTCGGAGATTGGTCGAGCTTCTTCCTCGGCGACGAGAGCGTGCGCCTCGCGCTCTGCGCCGGGCTCGACCTGGCCGATATCGAGGTTCAGTTCGACCACCTGCTTGAAGCGTTGCAGGCGGCCGACGGCTACGAGGCGCGGTTGGAGCGTGTGCAGGTGGCGATCACGCTGCTCCTGCGGCTGGCGCGCATCCTCGACCGCGGCCAGCACGACGCCCGCAACCTAGAGGACGTGCTGGCGCGCCTGGCGCTGGCCGAGCGCGGCGACCTGCTGGCCCAGCCCACTCGCCAGCTCGCCATGCACCTCGGCGGCCAGACGCCGGAGAGCGCCCTGCGCCGCGACCTGGAGACCTATTCCGGCGACTGGTTCAAAAGCTTCGTGGACTACCTGGGCCAGGTCATCGCCGCCCTGATGACCGCGCTGGAGCAGGGGCGCGACGAGGCGATCAGGGCCCTCGAGCTCTCCTACGAAAGCCGCGATCACGCGCCCCAGGCGGGGCTCTACGACGCCTTCGCCAAGCTGTTCGGCCATGCGCAGACCTCGGCGAACCGCTTCTCCGCCCGGTTCGCGGAGTTCTATCGGGCGCAGGTTCTGAAACAGGCCCAGCGCATCGGCAGCCCCGACCAGCTCAGCCTCACCTTCACCCCGGCCAAGGGCGTCGCGAGCCTGGGTCTGCCGCGCGGCGCCAAGTTCACGGCGGGCGCCGACTCCGAGGGCGCGACCATCGCCTACGCCCTCGACAACACCCTGGAGGTCTGCGCCGCGGAACTGGCGAGCCTGCAGATGGTCACCGTCACGCGCCAGCCCGCGAGCGCGTCGACGTCCGCGCCGGCGCCAGAGCCGCCCGGCCTGCCGGCCCAGGTGTTCACCAGCGTCGCCGCCCTGGCCGCAACGCCGCCGCGCATCGCGACGCCCTTTCCGCTGTTCGGCGCCACCGTGGCCGGGCACGATGGCGTCCTCGCCACCAGTCTCGCCAGCCTGGGCTTCGCGATCGCCAGCCCGACCCTGCTGCTGGCCGGCGGCAGCCGGACCGTTCGCCTCGGCCTGACCTTCACCGAGGAGAGCCACGCGGCCGCCCTGGGGGCGGTCGGCGCGGCGGGCGTCCCGGCGGACGGCGACGGACAGTGCGACTCCCTGATCGACCTGCTCGAGGCGGCCTTCGCCCTGCGCTACTCGACCAACGGTGGCTGGATCTCGATCCCGGGCTACGACGTGTCCCCGCCCGCCGCAGGCGGCGAGCAGACCTATACGCTGTGCTTTACGCTCGACCCCAACGCCGCGCCGGTCGCCCCGCTCTCGTCGCTGCCGGCGAACGCGGCCGCCACGCCGCCCGCCGCCGACGCGGCGATCCCCGACGCCGACACGCCGACGCTGGCCGCCGACCTCAAGCAGAGCCTGGCGGACATCAACCCGAACCCCGGCGCCGGGATCTGGCTCTATCCCTACGCCGTGCTGTCCAAGCTCGTGCTGTCGGCGGTGTCGCTGGAGGCGGACGTCAAGGGCTTGAGCGACCTGCTGGTCTCGAACACCGGCGCGCCGGTGGACGTCACCCGCCCATTCCCGACCTTCGGCTCGCCGCCGACGCGGGAGTCGACGCTCGACATCACCTCGCCGGAGCTGTTCGCCAAGACGCTGTCGAGCTTCACGCTCAACCTCGACTGGTTCGGCCTGCCGGTCGATCAGCAGGGCTTCTACAACTACTATTTCGCCTATGTGATCAACGCCAACGGCGACCAGGGCCCGCCCGGCGCCCTGTTCGACAACACCACCTTCAAGGGGACGCTGACGGTCGCCAATCCGGGCGGCTGGACGCTGGGCGACAACAGCCAGCAGCTATTCCGCACCGTCCCGCCGCCGCCGGACACGGCGGTCGTTCCGCCCAACCCGGAGCCGCGCGGGACCCTGGCGCGCGCCGTGAGCATGGCCGCCCCGGTCGCCGCCAACGACCCGCCGCCCTACTACGACCCCGCGGCCAGCGCCGTGCGGCTCAGCCTGACCGATCCGGACTACGCCTTCGGCAACTCGCTCTATGCGGCCAACGTCATGGAAGCCTCGGTGCAGCTCACCGCCGCGGCCTCGGCCTGCGCCCAGCAATGCGGCGGCCATTCCGCGGCCGCTGACGCGCTCGCCCATCTGGCGCCGGTCATCGCCGTCAACGACAGCGCCGCGGACGGACACCTGGCGGCCTCGCTGAAGGCGGCCGTCGGGCAGGCCGTGGCCGGCCTGGACGGCGATGCGCTGAACAGCCTGATGAGCGCCATCGACGCGATCCAGGACAGCGACACGCGAGCCAGCCTCAAGGCCAGCCTGTCGGCGGCCCTGGCGACCTCGAAGGGCGGCGCGACCTCCCTGCTCCAGCGCCTCTCGACCCTCGGCGGGAGCCCGCCCGACTATGCGAGCGTGCACGCCAGCCTCAAGGCCTGGCGCACCGCCAACGCCGCCGCGCTCGACGCCGCCGCGCCCGCGTCAGACGCCAAGGCCCGGGCGCTGCTGGACGCCGGCGATGGCCTCGGCGCCATGCTGGCCCAGGTCGCTCCCCTGGCGCCGGCGGTGGCGCGGCCGGTGGCGGCGCTGTGGCTGAAACAGATCGCGGGCAAGCTCACCGCCGCCATCGGAACCGGCGACGACTGCGTGCAGAAGTGCCTGGACCGGGCCGGGCTGCTGGGCCTGCCCAACACCCCGTGGCTGCCCATGGCCTCGGGCTTGTCGGTGGACTATGTCGCCGCGACCGCGATCCCGGCCGAGGGCGATGCGCGCTTCTACTGGCTGGAGCCCTTCGACCAGGTCAGCCAACCCGTCTGGTCCGAGAACGGCCGCTCGACGCCGGTGAGCCTGCTGGCGCCGATCGCCGACGACGGGAACCTCTATATCGGCCTCAGCGATCCGGTCAGCTCGCTCTCGCTGCTTTTCCAGATGGCCCCGCCCGCGGGCGGCTGGCCAAGCGACACCCCGGCGGTCGACTGGAGCGCCCGCAGCGCGACAGGCGCCTGGACGCCGGTCGTCCCGCTGCGCGACACGACCCACAACCTGCGCAATCCAGGCATCGTCAGCCTGACCCTGCCGGACGAGACCGTTTGGCTGCGTGTCGGCGCGCCTTCGGACGAGGCGGGCTTTCCCGATCTCGCCGGACTGGTCCCCAACGCCGCCACCGCCACCTGGGTCGGGCCGGGCGGCGCCGAGGCGCTGGGATCGCCGCGGGCGGCCGGCTCGGTGACCAAGGCGCTTGACGCCATTCCCACCCTGGGCTCGGTCGACCAGCCCGAGCCCTCCAGCCGCGGACGCCCCCAGCTCGAGGGGCGGGCCTTCGGCATGTGGCTGGCTGAGCGGCTGCGGCACAAGGATCGCGGCATCGACGGCTGGGACTACGCGCGCCTGGCGCTCGCCGAATTCCCATCGGTGCAGCAGGTGGCCGTCGCGCCGGCCAGCGCCGGCACCAGCGGTCTCGAGCCCGCGCCCGGCTATGTGTGGGTCGTGGCGGTGCCAGGTCCGCAGACGGCGGGCGTGGCCGACCCGACCGAACCCACCAACGATGCGGCGCTGCTGGAGGCGATCCAAGCCTATCTGGCGGTGCGGATCAGCCCCTTCATCAAGCTCTCGGTGACCAACCCGCCCTATCGGCGCCTGATGGTCTCGACGGACGTGATCTTCACCGATGTCGATACGGTGGAGGCCAACAAGGCGCGCCTGAACAACGACCTGATCGCCTTCCTCTCGCCCTGGGCGCCGAAGGCGCAGCGGCCGCCTGACTACTACACCCGCCGCCAGGTCATGCATTTCGTCCGCCATCGGCCCTACGTGCGCGGCGTGCGCACCCTGACGCTGATCCCTGAATTCGGAAGCGCGCCGGGCTGGCATTACCTGACCTCCGCCCTCGCCCACCAGATCACCGGCGCGGCGGAGAGCGCGACCGAACGGCGGCTGGCGACGGCCGGGGCGCCGCCCGTGGACGCGAGCGGGTCATGAGCGAAACGCCCGGCGCCATCCCCCGCAAGCCGCCCGCCGACCCCGGGCTCAACTACGTCGACCTGGTGGCGGAAGGCACCCATCTGGTCCAGCGGCTCTCCGGCGCGGTCTGGACCGACTACAACTACTCCGATCCCGGCGTCACCATCCTCGAGCAGCTCTGCTACGCCCTGACGGAGCTCTCCTTCCGCGCCGACCTCAGCGTGCCGGACCTGCTGGGCGCTCCGGGCTCCGGCGAGGTGCTGCTGCCCCGCCAGGGCCTGCACTCGGCGCGCACCATCATGCCGGTCAATCCGGTGACCCAGGACGACCTGCGCCGGCTGGTCATCGACCGGGTCCCGGAGGTCGGCAACGCGTGGTTCACGCCGATCGACCCGACGGCCACGCACGGCGTGAACGGCCTCTATGCGCTGACCCTTCTGGTCCCGAGCGTGGATCCCTGCTGCGAGGATGACGGCCCCGATCCGGAGGAGGTGCGCCGCCGCGCGCTGAAGGTGTATGGCGCGCACAGGGCCCTGTGCGAGGACGTGGCCTACGCCCTGGTGCTGCGGCCGCTGACCGTCGAAGTGCGGGCCGACGTCCAGATCGACAACCACCGCGATCCCAACACGGTCCTGGCCGAGGTCATTTTCAACCTGGGTCTCGCCCTCGCGCCGGAGCCCCGCCGCCGCTCGCTGGACGCGGAAAAGGCGGCGGGCAAGACCACCGCGGAGATCTTCGACGGGCCGCTGATGCTGCGCGGCTTCATCGACGACGACCAGCTAACGGCCTTCCGGCGCCAGATCCACGTGGAGGACCTGCAGGCGGTGATGGCCGAGACCAGCGGCGTCCTGTCGGTGGACCGCCTGGAGGTGCGGCTGGAGGGCGGCGACCAAACCTTCGGCGTCGACGACACCATCGAGGTTCCCGAGGGTCGGGTGCTGTGGCTCGACACCCGGCCGCACGGACACCGCTTCGGCATTCGGCTGCTGCACGGGGGCATGGTCTGCCGCCCCGATCCGCCACGGGTCCGGCGCAGGCTCGACCGGGCCTGGGCGATGCAGCGGCGCACCTATCCGCTGTGGTCCGACTATGCCCGCGACTACGGCATCCCGACCGGCCAGGGCGAACCGCTGGCGACCTACAGTTCGGTGCAGGAGCAGTTTCCGGCGGTCTATGGCATTGGCCACTACGGCCTGCCGTCCGACGCCACCGCGTGGCGCCGCGGGGCCGCCAAGCAGCTCAAGGGCTATCTGATGGTCTACGACCAGCTGATGGCCGACTATTTCAGCCAGCTGGCCTTCATTCGCGACCTGTTCTCGCTGGGGACCGGCGGCGACAAGACCTACGTCAGCCAGTCGCTGCGCCACATCGCGCCCCATTCCGAGGACCTGTTCTTCCCGCACTACGACACGCACCTGAAGCGGATGGTGGCGCAGAACGATCCGGTGCTGGAACGCCAGATGGTGATCCTGGACTTCCTGCTCTCGCTGTACGCCGAGACCCTGACGACGCCGGTGAATAGCGGCTGCGGCGGCGCGAGCGACGCCACACCCGGCCAGGCCCTGCTGAAGGCGAAGCGCCGGTTGCTGTCCCGCATCGTGCCGGCTACCCGCGATCGCGGCCGGGGCTTCGACTATCACGCCCGCGACGCCCACGACGCCGAAGGCCGAGGTCTCGACATCCGCTGCCGGATCGAGCTGACCCTGCTGGACGCCCGCGACGACCCGGACGCGCCGCAGGCCGTGCACCCCGCCCAAGCCGATTTCGGGCGGCGGCTGTCTGGGGAGGACGCGGCGGTCGTGGAAGCGCATTTCCTGCCGGTGGAGTTGACGCGCCCCGACCCGGACGACGAGGACGAGTTCAGCGATCCGCTGGCTGGGCGGCGCGTGGCGGCGACCTTGCTGAAGGCCCTGGGCGACCCCTGGCGGTATCGCCTGGGCGTCCTGCCCGGCGAGGAGAGGCTCCTCCTCTGCGCCCAGGCGACCGACGGCGCCTGGTGGCGGCTGATGAGCTGCCGCGACGCGGCGGAGGCGGTCGCCCTGACCAATGCGCTTGTGACGGCGGCCGCGGGCGAGGCGCCACGGCTGCGCCTCGTCGAATGGACCCTGTTACGCTTTGCCCGCGAGCACGCGCCCCTAGATGGCCTGGAGGACGAGACCGACCCCTTCAGCTTCCGCATCAGCGCCGTGCTGCCGACCCGGAATGAGGACGACGACGATGACCCGGATGGGCCGGACACCCGCGACTGGCGGCGCGAGGCGCGGAGCATCATCCGGGAGAACCTGCCCTCGCACATCGTGGTGGACGACATCTTCCTGGACCGCCGCCGCATGCGGCGCTTCCGGCGGCTGCATGAGGCCTGGGTCTCCGCCCTGCGCGACGGCGGCGAGGCGCGGCGGGCCGAGGCTAGCTGGCGCCTGGCGCAGTTCCTGTCCTTCCGCACGGCTCCGCCGGAGCGGTCCCCGACACCCGTCCGCTCGGCGCCCTTCCAGTCGGCGCCCGTCCAGCCGCCGCCTGTTTCGCCCGCGCCAGACCCGCCAACGCCCACGCCGCCGGAGCCTTCCCCTGAGCCGCCGCCAGCCCCGTCACCGGACCCGCCTCCGGCTCCCCCGGCTCCCCCCGCTCTCGCCACGACGCTGCCTGGGACCGTCGTCGCCGCGCCGGTCGGCGCCAAGGGGTTCGACACCGACACTCAGTTGTCGGCCGCCGACGCCCAGGCCTTCGCCGGCCAGTTCAGCTTCGCCATCCGCTACCTCTCCAACGGCGCCGAGGAGGCGAGCGGCGACCTGACTCACCACGAGGCGTTGGGCATCCTGCAGGCCGGCCTGGCGCTGATGGCGGTTCAGCACTCGCCCGCGCCGGGTTGGACGCCCGACGCCGCCTTGGGAACCCAGGACGGCCAGTACGCCGTCGCCAACGCGGCGGCGGTCGGCCTGCCGCCGGGGGTGACGCTCTGGCTCGATCTGGAGGGCGTGGCCGCGGGCGTCGCCGCCAGCGAGGTCGCCGCCTATGGCAACGCCTGGTACGCGGTCGTCGCCGCCGCGCGTTATGTCCCAGGCCTCTATGTCGGCGCCGCGGCCGGCCTCGACGGCGATCAGCTCTACGACGACCTGAGCTTCACGCAATATTGGCGATCCGGCAGCAACGTGCCCGAAGTGGCGGTGCGCGGCTATTGCCTCGTCCAGACCATCGGCGACGCCTCGATCGACGGTGTTCCCTATGATTCCGACCTGGTCCGGGCCGATGCAGACCACGGAACCCCCTACTGGCTGGCTCCGCGCCCGCCTCGTCCTGACCTCGGAGCTGCTCCATGAGCGAACACACCCTGCAGAAACGCGCCGCCGCCGGCCCACCGGCTGCCCGCGCCGCCGCGCCCGCCACCCCAACCGCCGTCGGCGCCGCCTCAAAGCTCGCAACCAAGGCGCAGGGCCTGACCGCGGCCCCCAGGGTGCAGGCCCTGGAAGGCCTGAAAGAGACGTTGAAGCGCCCCAACCGCACCGGCCTGCCCGACCGGCTGAAGGCGGGGATGGAGGCGATCTCCGGCGTCGCGCTCGACCATGTGCGGGTGCGTTTCAACTCCGCCGCCCCGGCCGCCATCGACGCCGACGCCTTCGCGCAGGGACGGGACATCCACATCGGCCCGGGCCAGGAGCGCCACCTGCCGCACGAGGCCTGGCATGCGGTGCAACAGGCGCAGGGCCGGGTGCGCCCGACGACGACGCTGCACACTGGCGCGCCGCTGAACGACGACCGGGGTCTGGAACGCGAGGCCGACATCATGGGCGCACGGGCGGCCGCCGCCGGCCGGGCCGGGCCAGGCCCGCTCGCCGCCGCCCCCGCGCCGGCCGGCGGCGGCGTCGTGCAGGGCATGCTCCGCGCCGGCCTCAGCCGGTTGAGCGCCGGCCGGCCGGCCGCCGCCGCCGGCTGGCGCGGCTTGTCCTCCGGCTCGGGCGGGGGCGGCGATGACTGGCGCCGCCAGCAGCGCGCGCTGGAGGAGATGAAGAAAGCCCAGCGGGAGGCTCAGGCCAGAGCCCAGCTGGAGGCCCAGGCCAGGGCGAGGCGACTGGCCCTCCTGACCCGGCCCCTGATCCCGCGGGCGTCCGCCGTGACCCACGGCCCGGACTTTGGCTATCTGACCAGCGGCGCGGGCTCACTGCACCGTGCAACCGTCAACAACGAGTCCATCCTGCGCAGCATCGACCAGACCGGCTTCACCTCGCCGGCCGTGCGGGCCGGGCAGCAACCGCCCGCCACGCCGCCAACGCCCGAGGAGATCACCGCCTACTCGGGGGTCGACGGCCAGGCGCCGCAGTTCAGGACCTCGCGGCTCATCGGCCTCAACACGAACGTGCGCCATACTGTCGACGTGGCCTCCGCCACCTCGGGCTTCGGCAATCTCCAGGGCATGGCCCAAGCCCCCGCGCCGACCCAGGGCGCGGCCACCTTCGGACGCCTGGACGAGGTGCGCACCGGCGGCCTCAGCCTCAGCTCCGTCGAGGCGGCCTTTCAGCAGACCGGCGAGCGGAACCGGTATCCCGTCGCCGGGGAGTTCGTCTCGCCCTCTACCATCCCACCCTCGGCCCTGGGCCACACGTCGGCCTTCCCGCTCGGCCGGAGGTTCGCCGGCGCGCCGCTCGGCCAGCCCGGGCAGGTGCATCCCGACTACCTGGCCAATCTCGGTCGGGCGACCGGCGCCACGGATGACGCGTCCCAGGCCTTTGACATCAGGACCCGGCGCCATCCGCACCCGGACGATCCCAGCCGACATGTGGAGATCGACGAGTTCATCGCCCCCGAACCGGCCGCTGCGCCCCTGCCTGCGGCCGCGGCTCTCGCTGCCGCCGCCCGGGGCGTTGCGCACCGGCCCCGGCGGGCCGACGCCGGGCCGCGAAGCTCAATATCAGCAACGGCTCGAGCGCATGCGAAGGCGCCTGAAGAGGTCCAAGACCCCCGGGAAAAAATGACGGCGTCGGGCTGAGCGGTCGTCCGGGTCTTGCGTCGCGGCGCCTTTGCCGGGGCAGATACTACCGCTGCGCGGCATGGCCAGGACTCAGCCGCCGAAGCGGCGCCGATAGCCCTGCGGACTCACGCCCTGGAGCGTTGCCAAGCTTCGCCGCATCGTCTCTTCGGGCGCAAATCGCAGTGCCAGAGATGCGCCAAAGGACTAAACCGCTCGCGCGGTATGGCCATGCTTTGAGGGGATAAGCAGCGGGTTTCTCCTGTCTGAAGAGGATCGTGGGTGAGCCACGTCCTCCGCAAGACAGGAGACGCGTGATGACAGAAGAGGCGATCAACCCGCTACGCCGCAGAATGATCGAGGACATGACGGCTCGCAACCTCGATGAGAAGACGCAGCGGGGGTACGTTCGGTCGGTTCGAGCGTGCTGCAGATTTTGCGACAGGCGGCCGGAGCAACTGACCTACGAGGACATACGGCGTTTTCAGCTGCAGCTGATGCAGAGCGGATTGGCGCCTGGGACGATCAACAGCGCGATGATCGGGCTCCGGTTCTTCTTCAGGACAACGCTGCGGCGGCCTGAGGCCCTGGACTACATCCCCATGGCCCGTGAGCCGCAGCGGCTGCCCGTCGTGATGACGCCGGAGGAAGTCGCCAGCCTCCTGGAGTCGGCGCCGGGGCTCAAGTGGCGCACGGCGCTGAGCGTGGCCTACGGCGCCGGTCTGCGAGCCTCGGAGGTTGTCGGCCTCAAGGTCAGCGACATCGACAGCCAGCGCATGCGGATCCGGGTTGAGCAGGGCAAGGGACGGTGCGACCGCGACGCGCTGCTCTCGCCTCACCTGCTGGCTGTGCTGCGCAACTGGTGGAAGGTCGCTCGTCCGCCGGTGTGGCTGTTTCCCAACCGGCTGACGCCCTTCGACCACGTGACGCCGAAGTCGCTAAACCGCGCGTTCCACCAGGGCGTTGAGCGCGCCGGGATCAAGAAGGCCGTCAGCCTGCATACGCTGCGGCATTGCTTCGCCACCCACCTTCTGGAGCAGGACGTCGACGTCCGCGTGATCCAGGTGCTGCTCGGCCACAAGAAGCTGGAGACCACGGCGGTCTATACCCACGTGGCGGCCAAGACCTTGGACGGGATCGACAGCCCGCTGGATCTCCTGAAGCTCAGACCGCCGCCGGCCTGATGCCGCCAGGCCGGTGCGCCCGGCTCTGGAGGTCGCCGACATCTTCCGCGCCCACGGGCCCGCCTGGCGGCAGGTCCAGGCCGGTCACCTGAGCCTTGGCCAGCTCAAGGTGATGTCGGCGATCGAGGCCTGTCGGACCGCCGAGCTCGGCGGCCATGTCGAGCGCTGCGAAGACTGCGATCACCGGCAGATCGCCTATAATTCCTGTCGCAATCGCCACTGCCCCAAGTGCCAGGGGGCGGCGGCGCAGCGCTGGCTGGAAGCGCGTGAAGCCGAGCTCTTGCCGCTCGCCTACTACCACGTGGTCTTCACCCTGCCGGCGGAGATCGGCGACATCGCCTTCCAGAACAAGGCCGTGGTCTACGACATCCTGTTCAAGGCGACCTCTGAGACCCTGCTGACCATCGCCGCCGACCCCAAGCACCTGGGCGCGCGCATCGGCCTGACCGCCGTCCTGCATACCTGGGGCTCGGCGCTCACCCACCATCCGCACCTGCACTGCATCGTCCCCGGCGGCGGGCTCTCGAGCGACGGCCAGCGCTGGGTCTCCTGTCGGCCGCGGTTCTTCCTGCCGGTGCGGGTGCTCTCGCGCCTGTTCCGGCGCCTGTTCCTGGACCGGCTCGCCGCCGCCCACGCCGAGCGCCGCCTGGCCTTCTTCGGTGAGCTCGCCGGCCTCGCCGACCGCGCGGCCTTCGCCGCGCGCCTGGCTCCGCTGCGCCGCGCCGCGTGGGTGGTCTACGCCAAGCGCCCCTTCGCGGGTCCCGAGGCCGTCCTGGCCTACCTCGCCCGCTACACCCACCGCGTCGCCATCTCCTCGAGCCGCCTGGTCAGCCTCGACGACCGCGGCGTGACCTTCCGCTGGAAGGACTACCGTCAAGACGGCGCGGCCCGGCAAAAGCTGATGACCTTGGCGCCCGGCGAGTTCATCCGCCGCTTCCTCATCCACGTCCTGCCCTCAGGCTTCCACCGCATCCGGCACTACGGTCTCTTCACCAACACCGTGCGCGGCGCCAACCTCGCCAAGGTCCGCGCGCTCCTCCCGGCGGCGCCGGCGGCTGAAGCCGAGCCTGAGGCGCCTGCAAGGCCGCCGATCGCCTGCCCCTGCTGCGGCGGCCGCATGATCCTCGTCGAGATCTTCGAGCGCGGCGCAACCCCGCGCACCGCGCCGACCGGACCGGTCATCGGGATCGACAGCTCATGAGGACCTCAGGACGCTCCCGCCCTCACGACCGACACAGGAGGCCGGCCCCGCGCCGGCGACGCTCCCGGCTGCGCCAAGATCACGCCCAGGACGGTCTGACAGAGGATCGGAGCCGCCTCGGCCACGTCGCCCCTGTCAGGCGACATGAAAAACTGACCCCTGCGCCCACTCTATCGGCCTCGAAAGATCCCGGCCGCGGGCGCCACGGACCCGTGGCCCAGTTCAAATCCCCATAGCCCGTCGCCGCCATCCCGCGGGTCAGACTTTGAGCCTTCTCAGACACCCGCCTGCGGGGGCAAACCCACTGCTGCGCCTGGCGGGCGTCCAAGAAACCTAAACATTTGCAGACGTCGGCCCCGCTCCAGAAACCGGACATTCGCGGGGGAACAAACGGACTGTATGAACATCGCGCACCCGGCCTGCAAAACATAATACGGCAAGGATCCGTTCGAAGAACGGCGGACAACGGCAAGTTGTCGAGCTTGGCTGTTCCGATACCCCCGATCTCTCCCTACATTCCTTCGCAATGTCGAAACCCAGATCTTCCAAGCCGAAGCCCAAGGCGCCGCGCACACTCGCGACGGGCGGCGGGAACGCGACGGCTTCCGGTGTCAATTTTCAGCAGAGCCTGGGGGCGCTTTTCGGGCTCTGGATGCTGACGGAGACGCCGGTCGACCCACGGCTTCAAGTCGGCGCGGCAACGGTCACAGCCATCCGGATGGAAACGGAGGCGCCTCTCGACGACGCATTCGCCACCACCTCCGAGGGTGGCGTGATTTCGGGCCAAGCCAAGAACACGCTTGCGCTCTCCAAGAGCCTGACCAGCGAATTCGGAAAGACCGTCGACCAGATCGTTCGGCAATGGCTCGAGTGCCGCAGCGGCACGGGCGATATGGGGTGGAACCGCCCGCTCGACGCCGCAAAGGACCGGCTCGTGATCGCTGTTGGTCCAGGGTCCCCTGCGACCACCAGGATCGATCTCGCCAAGGGTTTGGAAGCCCGTCGCCAGCCGGGCGCGCCCGTGCTTACCCAGGCTCAGACTAAAGCCCTGGCGCAATTTGACGCCTGTGTTCGGCTTGCATGGGCGGCGTCGGGGACGACTGAGCCGCTGACGACCGATACGCTGCTTGCGATATCGCGCCTGACCTACGTCTACACGATCGACCCAAATGGCTCCGACCGGACAGCCTGGGTGGCGGCCCTTGGGCCGGCACTTGAAAACCCGACTGACGGGCCGGCTACCTTTAACTTGCTGGAGCGGGTCGCCGGCGACCTGATGAGCAATCGGGCTGGCCGAACCTTGCCGACGCTTCGCGCAGACCTGATGGCGCGGGGTGCGCGGCTCGCGCCTCGGCCCGACTTCAGAAAAGACACCGCCGCGCTGGCCGCCTACTCGCTTCAGACTGAACAGACTCTGGCCGGCCTCGAAGTTGTGGAAGCCGAGACCGGCGTCCCCGTCGGCATCGCCCGTCATTGCCAGGCAGCGGTCAACGCGGCCGCTCTGGGCGGCGACCTTTTGCTCATCGGCGAACCCGGCGCGGGTAAGAGCGCCGTCATCAACGCTCTCGGTCGTGCGCTTCGAGCGCGTGGCAACGACGTTGTTCAGCTGGCCGTGGACCGCTTCTCCGTGGAGTCGCTGGAAGGCCTCTCTCGCGCCCTAGGCCTCGACCACGATCTGCCTGCCGTGCTGGGCGCCTGGGATGGTTCCGAGCCCGCCTTCCTGCTGATCGATGCGCTGGACGCCAGCCGCGGCGGATCAGGGGAAGCAGCGTTCAAGCGGCTGATCGAGTCAGTCGTCGAACTTGGCGGGCGATGGACGGTGGTCGCGTCCATTCGGACCTTCGACCTGCGGCTCGGTCATAACTTCCGCGCGCTCTTCAAAGGAACGCCTCCTGATCGGCGCCTGCAGGGCGACGGCTTCGGCGATGTCCGGCACGTTCAAATTCCCCCTTGGTCGGAGGAGGAGTTCAGCGAGTTGCTGGCGCGGGCGCCGCGGCTGGCGCAGGTGCTTGAGAACAGCACCCCCAAGCTTCGTGAACTGGCCATGGTGCCATTCAACACCCGGTTGCTCGCCGACTTGGTCGCCGCTGGCGCCGTCAGCCAGGACTTCAGCGCCATCGACTCCCAGATCGCCCTGCTGAACCTCTATTGGGATCGTCGGGTTCGCCGGCATGGGGCGGCCGCGGAAGTTTGCCTCCGCTCGGTCGTCGAGGAAATGGTAGCCAGTCGCACCCTGCGGGCGCCGAGGGTGAAAGTGGCAGCCGCCAACCCCGGCATCCTCGATGCGCTCACCGGCGAAGGCGTCCTGGTGACTACGAACAGCGAGCGGTCGGTGCAGTTTCGACATCACCTGCTGTTCGACTATGTCGCCAGCCGCGTTTTCCTCGATCCCGATGGAGTGGTCGACGGAAGCGCAACCTTCCCGAAGGCTGAAGGACTTGGCCTGGTGCTCGCGCCCGCCATGGGCTTTTTGCTGCAGTCACTTTGGTCCGAAGACGCCGACCACAACCGGTTCTGGAAGGCGGTCAGCAACCTCCTTGGCGCAACCGATTGCGATCCGGTCATTCGCAGCATCGCGGCTCGGATGGCGGCAGAGCTGCCTGCCAGCGCCGAGGGCATCGACGCCTTCGCCAAGACAGTTATTTCCGGTTCGGCCAAGGCGATCGATGCGCTGCCTCATGTCGCCGGCGCCATGGCGGTCCGACTAGAGGACGAACAGGGCGTGCCGCTGGCGCCTTGGGTCCACCTGGAGCTTCAGCTCTCCGCCAATCCGGGGCCGATCGCAGGCGTCTTGCGCATGATGGCGTTCATGCTCATCGACCGCACTCAAGACCCGGCGCTTCGCTTCGACCTTGGAAAGGCCGTGCGAGCCTTGCTCGCCCACGGCTACGCACTACCGGACACGCAAAACCTCGCTACGCAGGCGATCGGGTTTGTGGCGGACACCATTGCGACGGACGTTACCGCATCGGTGGCCTTGCTGCGGGAGGCGTTGACGGACAGCCGGTTCGATCGTTTCGCCGCCCAGGAGCTACCTGCGCTGGCCCGAAAGATTGGATCGATCGCGGCAGCCTCCCCGTCTTTTGCGGCGGAGGTCTACCGATGCGCGTTCTCTGGGCAGATCACGGACAACAAGCAAACGTCGATGGGGTCGGGCCAGATTCTAAATCTGACCTCGAACTCGAGGCAGGATTTCGAGTCCGCGCGCTGGTCGCTCAAGGAGTATTTCCCGTCGTTTTTGGCCGCGTCACCGCTGGAGGCGACGGACGCTCTTTTGGGCGCCGTGGCTGGCTACGTCGCTCGGGCCCACGCGCCGTCGGAAGGCATGGACGAGCGGATTGTCCCGGCTCATGGCATCAGCGGTCGGCTCCAGCCAGATCACAGTTACATTTGGGCCCATGAAGCCCATCCTCAACACGCGCACGACGCCGACGCGCTCCTCTCGCAGTTCGAGACCTGGCTGGAGACAGGCGACGAGGCGAGCGTCCTTGCCGCTACAAACCATGCCCTGAGGCACGGCCACCTTGCTGTCATCTGGTCGCGTCTATTCATGGCCGCCGCCTCGCGCGGTGGAGCTCTAGCGGCTTTGCTCTTACCCTACGCGTCGCGGGCTGAGTTCCTGATCACGCCGGACACACGGAAGGTCGCCATCGACCTCCTGGCGGCCCAATACGAAGCGCTGCCCCTAGCGGATCGCGAAGCGCTGGAAACCGAACTTCTGGGCCTCCCCTTCGACGATTTCGCGCATCCTGAGGCGGCCAAGGAGGGCTTTCTTCGGCGCCTCTTCGGCACAATCGGCGCGGCGCGTCTCGCGACTGATGGCGCCCGCGGCGTCGTCGCGGAGGCGCCTGAGGGCGAAACGACCAACAACCCGCTCTACAGCATCAGTGTGGGCTGGGGCTCCGGCGGGGACGACTACTACTGGCTGAACCAGGAAACGAAGGCCGACCCTGCCGTTCGTGAGACAATCGCCGCCCTCGATCTCGTTCGCCAAGAGCTCCGTTTGGAGGTGAACGACAAGGAGCCGGTGCAGTCCTTGTCGGCCGCGACCGACGCGCTCACGAGCCTCAAGCGCCAACTCGACACCGGCGCGATCCCCGACCCGAACCTGCGCCACCGCGCCGAGGGCACCTTTGCTCAAGGTGTCCATAAACTCGTCAATAGCGACCTGATCGATTCAGAAACGTCGCCCGAGACCCTGGCGCAACTAGTCGGCTGGATTGAAGACTCCAGTCGGATGCTCAACCCCGAGGTGGACAAGGAGACCGAGGCGAAATTCGAGGATCATTCCAGCTGGGGTTCGCCCGCGGCGCGGATTGAAGCCGCAGAAGCGGCCCTGGACCTCTGCCTCAAGCGGCCAGAGGTCTATCCGGGCATGGAGGCCCTGATCGACCGCATGTTGGTGGATCCCCATCCTGCAGTTCGGCTGAACACCGCCGTCCGGCTAGTCCGCATCTGGGACATGGATCGTCAGGGCTTTTGGGCCCGTGCCACCCGCGTGGCTGAAACGGATGAAAACCGAAGCGTTCTGGACACCTTCGTCTGCCAGACGCTGAGCAACGTCCAGTGGCACGGCGCGGAGCGCCGAGTCGCCGATCTCGTGCTACCGTTGTTAGATCGTTGCCCGGCGGACGACCCGCGCAACAACTCTATTCGCGGACATCTGGTCCAGATGACGCTGCAGTTCTGGATGCGCTTCCATTTCGCGGACGCGGCCCAGCGAGTGCGGGCTTGGTTTGCACAGACCATGGACAACGCTGAAGAGGTCCGCGACTCGATCCAATGGCTGCGCGCGGCCTACACCGCAGGCTTGCGGGGACCGGCTGATCCCGACCCCGCCGCGGATCGGGCGCTGGCGATCGAGTTGACGATCCAGGCGGTGTCGCAGGCAGGCGATGCGCTGACCCACTACGCCACGCTCACGGCCCCGACGGACGCGGAGACCGAGCGCGCAAAAGGTGCAGTGCAGATCATCGATACGGTTTGCCAGCAGCTCTATTTCAGCTCCGGCGCCTTCCAGCACGGCGACCAGAATCCTCCGCCGATGCCGCTAGAGGGCGCCGCGGTCTTCCTCCACGAAGCAACGCCCATCCTTCGGCTGATCGGCGAGCATGGGGGGCCGCATACCGTCTACTATCTGATCCAGTTGCTGGAGCACTTGATCGAGGCCGACCCGGCCGGCGTGTTCGATCTCATCGCCTTCGCCGTGCTGAAGGGCGGCCAGCAGACCGGCTACCAGTTCGAGCACCTAGCCTCCGAACTGATGGTCACGCTGGTCGGTCGATATCTGGCCGACCACAAGGAAATCTTCGACGACCCCGCGCGCCGAACGGCCCTGGTGGACACGCTCGAAGTGTTCGTCGCGGCGGGCTGGCCGTCGGTGCGCCGGCTGTTCTATCGCCTGCCCGAACTCCTGCAGTAGTTGTAATTGTTCCGAGCGCGGGCTGGCGCGACGGGTCCACCGCTAGGCCCTTAGCTCGCTTTTTCGGCGCTTCCATCGAAGATGGCCGGCCCGACTCCAGATTTCGCTGCGTGTGCAGGGAAGGCCAGCTCGTTTGTAAGCCGACAGCAGCGAGCCGAACCGGCGGATGAAAAGCATTGGCCCGGGCGAAGCCTCATCGCTTTGGATGATCTCCGCGCTGACGTAGCCAAAGGTCCCCTGAAGGCGTCGCAAGCACTCGATCAACTCTTCATCCGTGAACCTCGCCGGCAATGTCGGCCAGCGAGGCTCCGTTTGTTTCGGGATAGCGTCACCACGGTGGCGCGCCGCGCCCCGTTCACGGCCGGCGCGTTGAAGCTCTGTGCGGCTGTGGGGCAGACCTGCGAGTTCGTAAGCGCGTGCCAGCGAACCAAACCGCTCCCGATAGGTCGAGGCGCTCGGTACTGAGGGATCGGCGGTGATCCGCTTCTGACTCACGTATCCGTCCCGAGTGCAGAGCTTCCGGAGTAGATCCAACAGTTGCTTGTCGGTGGCCGGGCCGACCTGGCCGGCGGGCCGCCAACGCCCCGGCGGCGTGTACTCCAGCAGCTCATAAAGCCTGGGCTTGTTGCCGAACAGGCGGCGCACGACGCTTGCGCAGGGCGTGTAGGGGCACGCGTCGATCAGGCCATCCGTCAGAAAACCACGAGCGCGGAGCAGGCGGGCGAGAGCTGGCAGAACGTCCTCCCGCGAAAGCCCATGGCGCCGGATCGCCAAGCGGCGCTTGGCCAAGTCGAACATGGCGCGACTGATGATCGGTTCCAGCACGCGCGTCGTGACCCAGGCTTCAGGCGGGTTGTGGCGCAATGATCCCTTCAACGTTCGGCTGGTCCGGTTGAAGACATAGAGGCCGAGAACGAGGTCGTTTTTGAGAACCCGCTTGACCCGCGCTTCGGTCCAGGGCGCGCCATCCTTTGATGGCGTCTCGGTCTCGTTCAGCCGCTTGGCAATAGCTCGGAGGCTCAGACGGTCACGGGTGTACAGCCGAAATATGTCCCGGATCACCGCCAGTTCGTGATCCGAGCCGTGAGCGTAGATGACGCGATGATCGCTCAAAGCCTTCCACTGGCCTTGTTCCAGGGTCAAAATCGGGCGCCCCTGGGGATCGACGACCACGCGCCGAAATCCATAGGGCCGTGGACCACCCTGCTTGTAGCCGAGCCGCCTTATGCAGTCGGCCGATCCAGGCTCGTGGAAGACAGTCGTCGCGGGCGCGCAGCTCTGGCGCGACAATCGGCCGACGCTGGAAGCGTGCCTCAAGGCGGCGGAGAAGATGCAGAAGGCGGAGACGTGCAAGGTCGTGGTCGGCGGTGCGAGCGACAAGAAGCCATGAGGCAGGCCAACTGCGTTTGGCGGAGGTTTGCGAAGAAGCGTTGCGAGGCTCGGGATGCGCCGAGAGCGGAGGTGGGCCTCGCCCCATGAATCAGACGTTGATCGCGTGACCGACCGCGGGCGGTCTGGTGAGGCGGCGAACCCCACCCACGCGAGAGAACTGGATGCGGGGCGCGCGCGATCGAGCACTGACAAATTGTCAAAATTGATTGCCAAACTGGACACATGGCTGTCGAATGTGTTGTTTATCTCGCCAGAATCGTCTAGTCGGTGTCCGCTATGACAAAAGAAGAGTTTGCCGAGCACCTGGCCTATCTGCGCCTCAGCCTGGCTGAGGCGGCGCTCCTGCTCGACTCCTCGGAGCGGAGTGTCCGGCGCTGGACGGAGGAGAGCGTGCCGGGACCGGTAGCAGCGGCGGTCCGGGCCTGGCGAGAACTAGAGTCTCGCCGGCTGCCGTGGAAGCCCGACACTATCTCGGTGATGGAGCGCGATCAGGACCAAATCGACCGCATCCGCTCGCATGACGAAGTCTTGGTTCAGATTCTCCGAGAGGTGGAAGAGCGCGGAGGACCTGCCGCGCCGTGGGCGGTGGACCTGGAGCATTGTCGGGCGACCTTCAGCCACGCCGAGGTGGGCTTCTACCGCTTGGCCAACGGCGGGTTCAACGTCAGCACCTACCGCCGGTTTGATCGCCCCCCCTCCGATGACGATCGCCTGGAGATCGCCGATGCGGCGTATTGCATCGCCCAGGCCTTCAGCCGCGCCGCCACCTCGGCCGAGGCTCTGCGCGCGATCGCCAGCTACACCCGCGAGCACGCCCATGTATTCGTGCGCCAAGGGCCGGCGATGTTGACGCCGGCGGCCACTGAGCAACGCCGGGAGGCCATCAGCAAGCAGGCCGACGCCGTCGACAGCTTGGCGACGGAGGTCGAAGGCGGCCGGGGGACCTACGCCCAGTTTGAGGAGGTGCTGCGCGAAATGCAGCGACTGGGCTTCTTCCCGGAAACCGCCCTCGTCTCGGCGGTGGCGCGCAGCATGCTCTCCGCCCCGGCGCTCAGGAGCGCGACGTGACCGGCGCGGACCTGATCAGCAAGCGGACCCGCAACACCTTCCGCGAAGAGATGGTGGGCTGGACCCTGGCCGAGATCACCACCGAGTTCGACAACGAGGGTTTCACCCCCGACCACGACCACGACCCGAGCATGAGCGGCCAGCGCCGTAGCCTAGTGGAACAGCTCTATCATCGGATCGACTTCGCCGACCCACGCCAAGCCGCCCGCGTCCTTGAGGTCTACCAGACCGTGGTGGCCAGGGCGCGGAACGACGGTCCCGGTCGGGCGGAAGACCTCCTCGCCCACCTGCATCGCGACGGCATCGACACGACGGGGTCTTCGTTCAAGCTCCCAGCGCGGGGGCATTCGCCGCTTCAGCCGTTGGCGGCGGTTGCCACAGTCCTGACCGCCGACCAGCTGCACACCCAGATCGAGCGCATCCACGCCTCGATCGACTCCGATCCGGCCCTGGCAATCGGGACGGCCAAGGAGCTGGTGGAAACCACCTGCAAGACCATCCTGGCGGACCTCGGCGAGGAGCATGCCACGCTTGATCTCGGCGACTTGGTCAAGGCGGCCAGCAAGGCCCTTAAACTGGTGCCGGACGGCGTCCCCAACGAAGCTAAGGGCGCCGACGCCGTCAAGAAGACCCTCCGTAGCCTTGGCGCCACGGTTGCGGGCTTGGGCGAGATGCGGAACTTCTATGGCTCCGGCCACGGCCAGGACGGTCGCGCGCGCGGCCTGACGCCCCGGCACGCCCGCCTCGCGGTGGGCGCGGCCAGCACGCTGGCCATGTTCCTGTTCGAGACCCACGACGCCCGGCGACTGTGAGCCATGCCGCACCACATCTTCTTCTCTTGGCAGAGCGACACCTCGAATCGGGTCGGTCGGAGCTTCATCGAGACCTGCCTGGGCCGCGCCATCGGCGAACTGCAGGCTGACGCCGACGTCGATCCGGCCGACCGGGAAATGGCGGTCGATCGGGACACCTTGGACGTGCCGGGTTCGCCGCCGATCATGGAGACCATCTTCGGCAAGATCGACCGCGCGGCCGTCTTTCTGGCCGACCTAACCTATGTCGCCGAACGCGCGGGCGGCGCTCGCACTCCCAACCCCAACGTCTGCATCGAGCACGGATACGCGCTGAAGGCGCTGAGCTGGCGGCGGGTGATCGCGGTGATGAACACCGCTATGGGCAATCCCGACCAGCACCCGCTGCCGTTCGACGTCCAACACACCCGGCGGCCCATCGCCTACGAGCTCCCGGAAGGTTCAAACGGCGAAGCGCGAGGGACGGCGGCGGAGGCCCTGGTGCGGGACTTGAAGCGCGCCCTGAAGGCCGTGTTCGGCGACACGGCGACACGAGCGGAGTTGGCGCCGGCGGCCACGGCCGAACCGCATCCCCACGACGTGGCTCTCTTGGCCCGTGTCCACCGCCAACTGCCGGAAAGCTTGCGCCGCTTCCTGCATCTCCACAACTTCGGCACACCGTATCGGATGTCGATCCTCGATCCGGTCCACGAGATGAACCAGGACTGGGTGGGAGCGGCCTTCGAGTTCCATGACCCCGCTGTGCAGGCAGCATTCGCGGAGGTGCGGCGGGTCGCTCGGGAGTTCGGCCTTCTGATTCTGGAGCGCATCTACGCGACGCGGCGTAACATGGAAGTTGGGTCGCCTAAGACTGACGAGGATCTCGAAAAAGGCGTCCAGCCCGGCACGATGCAGGCCATCAAGGGCATGGACAATCTTGCGACTGAGCTGAGCACCGCCATCGACAGCTTCGATCGGGTGGCGCGCGATCGCATCCGCGTCGCATCCGGCGCGCATGTCGTCGAAGTCCCAGCGCATGGCGGTGACCAGGGTGCCGCCGAACGGGTGCGGAGGGACGCCGCCGAGGTGGCGCTGAACGAGCTGGCGATGGATCAGAACCGCGGGGCTCTGCCGGAAATCGTGACCCGGCCGCGGGTGACTCTCCGCATGGCGCCCTTCGCTGCCGGGGACGGCAAGCGCCTCGATCCCGCGCGGGTGGCAGATGCGCAGCTGCGCTTTCCTCCGAACACAGAAGACAGCATCGCGACCGACAGCGACGGGCGGCAGTGGTGGAGTTGCCGATTGCCGCGGCGTGCCGAGCCCAACCGAAACCCCGAGACGGAATGGCGGATGCGCCTCGTTCGGCCGGGGTACCTGGAATATGAGGCCACGATCGGCGCCCGCATCGACGACGATCGGGACATCCCGATCGATGGCCAGCGGCTGGAGGCCATTATCATCCGCAACCTCGAACGCATGGGTGCCATCGCCGCCGGCCTCGATCTCGGCGGGCCGGCGCTCCTCAGCATCAGCCTGGACGGCATGGAGGATGTCGAGCTCACGCGGGCTCGTCCAGGCGGCCGACGCATTCGTCGGCCGGACATCTATCTGCCGGTCGCCCAGGTGGAAGACCTAGCGGCGCCACTAGCTGAGGCCCTCCACGAGCAGCTCGACATCTTGTGGCAGACCGGCGGGTGGCCCGACGGCTCGCCGTCTTTCGCGGGAGGCGAATGGGCGGGCTATGGTGATGACCGGACCTTCCAACTCTAGGCCGGCGCAACGAGGAGACGACCATGGCCTTGAAGGACGAGATCGAGGCCATGGCGAACTTCTGCGTTCACCTGCGATCGGTCTGGCGACACCACGAAATCTTGTACGACGAGGGCGATCTGCGGCGGCTGCTTCTCCACCGAGTTGCGCCGACCTTCTTCAGCGACCTGCACCAAGTCTTGATCGAGCAACTGGTCTCACAGATTTGCCGGCTGACCGACCCGCCGGTTACCCTTGGCAAAGCCAACCTTACGATCGACTATGTCTTGCGGGAGGCCGACTTCACCGGTGCGCCGGAGGAGCTCGCCCGAGCCCTCGCCGTCCGTGACCGCATCCAAAGCTTCCGAGCGAAGATCCTTCCCGCCCGCAACAAGCTGATCAGCCATCTCGATCTCGACGCGGTGATGGCCGGAAAGCCGCTCGGCCCGGCCAGCACGACAGAGTGGGCACAATTCTGGGACGACCTGGAAGAGTTTATCCACGTCGTACACACCCGTTATGTCGACCCCAGCGGTATCTTCATGCTGAACGACGTGGGCATGATCTCCGACGCGGAATCCGTCGTGAAGGCCCTCAAGGAAAGCACCTATTTCCACTTGGCGCTCAACAACAACGACCTGACCCAGCCACTTGCCGACATCGCCTTCGACAGCGAGTTCACCAACGCCTGACCGAGGCCCCCGGCGAAGGCAAGGCGAGTGTAAGCTGGCGATAGTCCACCGGGATGGGGAAGGTAAGGTTCAGACGCGCGAGGTACTCGAAGCCCTCAGACGAGAGCGGCGGCTCGCCGACCACCACCAGGCGGTCCGGCTGCGTCGCGCCAGGCCAGAGAGCGTACTCCAGAAGTTGGCCAAGCGCCTCTCGGATGCAGCCCCGGTCGCTAGGAGCGGTCTTCACCTCGTAGAACCACAGGGCATTCGGGTTGCGGGCGACGGCGTCGATGGCGCGCAGTCCAATTGGCGGTTCCAGGATGACCTCGCTCCACCCCTCGGCCAGGAGAAGGTCCTTCAACCGCCGCTGCATCTCCTTGTGACGCAGGAAGATGTTCAAGGTTCGCTCGCGCGTAGTGGCCTGAATCCATCCGCCGCCGTCGATCTCTCGACCCAGGTCCATCCGCAGGTTCCCGCCGATGATGCCGCCCGTTCCGCCGTCGATCGCCGCCACGTTAGGGGCGGGCTCAGCGCCGCTCTCGACCCATTCCCAAAGCGGCATGAAGCGATCGAGCGTCTGAAGTGCTTGGTGAGGATCGACGGCTGACAGCGGCTGGCGACCGCCCAGGAAGATGAACGTATAGGGCGTCACCAACGACTGCGGGATCGGACCCGGCAGGTAGTCCTCGCTTCGCTGGTCCTTGTGGTAGTGCCACATCGCCAGGTCGGCGAAGGTCTCGGGATTTTCCCGCATCCAAGCGTTGAAGCGCGCGACCTTGGGCTCCAACACAGACACGTCCGGGAGCGAGCGACTGGGCTCCAGCGAGAAGGCGACGCCCGCGCGGAACGCTCGGATGTCGCCGAGCTCATCTAGGCCGAGGTTGAACTGCAGCTCGTCACGGCCGCCGAGGTGGAAGGTCCAGTCGTCGGCCCGATGGCGCGCCCCAAAGATGCTACGCGCCACACGTTTCAGCCCCCGGAGTTCGGAACGTCGACGTTGCAGCCCGGAGATTGCGTAGCTGGTCGCAGCGGCTTCGATATCGGCAACGAGACCATGGAAGACCTCCGCTTCTCGAAGTACCGGCGCTGGCAGCGTTGAACCCACGGCGCCGACCAGGGCCGGGAAAGCGCTGACGAAGGCGGCGGGCAGTTTGAACGCATAGCCTTGCAGCGGCCGCAATGGACGATCCGACAGCTCGAAGGGAAAGTAGCGCGCGCCTGTGGCGGCGATGCCCTCATAGATGGGCTCGATCAGCGAGCGCGCGGCGCGCAAGGCCTCCAGGGTGACGGGCTCCTCCAGCAGCGTGAAGTCTGAAAGAGGGATGCGATAGCCCGGCGTCTCGGCCGGTTTGGCTCCCCGCTCACGAGCGTAGCTACCCCGCGCGGCCCAGACGATGGCCGCGGAGAATGGCGGCCCATCCACCCGTGAGACCGCCGTGATGGCGCCAGCGCGCTTATCGTAGTGGAAGACCTGGTCGCCCACCTTGGCCTCCCGGAATAGGGTATATCGCCAGTTGTCGTTTCCGGTCTCGTCGGCCGATGGCGCTCGGAGGTCTGCCCCGAGGTCCTCACGATCTGTCGACTCCAGCCAGAAACGCTCTTCGGCTCTACCTTCCCACCATCGACCCACCATTCAACACCTCCCCAGCTATTTTCACTTCATCTTGTCCGCTGGGCGAGGTTTGGCGGTCCAATGGCTCAGAGGTTCCCGATAGAAGGGTATCAGAACCTTAGCTTCCAGAGCGGACCTTCCGAGCGTCCGCGAGGAGTCAAAACCGGTAGGTTGTCCATGCAATGGCCCCCCACTTCTTCGTCCGTTGATGGGCTACCCGTTGTCGGGAAGGCAGGGTTCGAGCGTCAATCCGCTATCAAGACCCTCCTCCAGGCGATGCAGGTATCGCATGGAGCTAGAACGATACAGGAACATCGGTTGTAAAACCGGGTGTAATTGGGCTGTAAAATCGCCGCTGCCTCACAGCGGATCTGGGCCTAAACCCTTGAAAATAATGGCGCGCCCGGAACGATTCGAACGTCCGACCCTCAGATTCGTAGTCTGATGCTCTATCCAGCTGAGCTACGGGCGCGCACCGCCTATTGGCGAGGGCGCGGAACCTAATCGTGGAACCGGCGAAGCGCAAGTCGAACCATGATCAGAATCTGAACCCGATACCCCTAGCGGGGGAATTGCCTTTCTCAAACTCTAAGGGATCGCGCAACACCTGGCGCCAGCAGCGCTCAATCCGACCGTGAAAGCATGGTCAGACCAAGGCTGTGGCGGGGCCCGCGAATATCTCCTGTTCCGCACCCTCTCCGGCCGAAAAGCGTTCTTCAGGCGAAGAAATATGGCTCCGTTGGGTGTTTATTCAGCTCGCAGGGCGCGCCAGCAGACGACGTTCGCGCCATGCCAAGGCGTCGCTTCGAAGACACCGCGCGCAATAGCTCGCGCCAGACAATCGGCCGCCAGCGACCCTAGTCGCGCCACCATGTCGTCAGCCGCTTCGGGCATCGGGCGATGGGTTGTCGAGATGGCGAAGACCACATCGCCATCAAAAGGCGCATGAACAGGGCGAATGGCGCGGGCCAAGCCGTCCTGGGCCATGACCGCCACGCGCCTGGCTTGGGCTGGCGTAAGCGCTACATCGGTCGCTACGCAGGCGATCGTTGTGTTGCGCCGATCTGCAGCTCCCTTCGAAAACCCCCAGTCTTCCGGCGAGGCGCAGAGCCCGGACGGGCCCAGACCTCCGAACTCATCGCCGATCTCAAAGGGCGTGGCCCAAAACGTTCGCCCCCCGGGCGCGACGACCGAGCCAAACGAATTGATAGCGACGATTGCGCCGACGACGATTTCATCGCTCGCCATTATGGAAGCTGAACCGATCCCGCCCTTCAATGATCCGGCCATTGCCCCATAGCCAGCGCCAGCCGTGCCGAGTTCGAAGCTCTCGCTCGCCGCTGCGATCGCCGCCATTCCGAGCGCGCGATAGGGTGGGTTCTCACCCCATGCCTTGTCGCCTCCGTTGGCCAAATCAAAAAGGATTGCAGCTGGAATTACAGGTGAGACGGGCACGGCAGGATCTTGCGACACGATGTATCCGCGTCCCCGCGCACCCAGCCAGGCGGCAGCGCCATCAGCTGCGGCCAGCCCGTAGACCGATCCGCCGCTGAGTACGATCGCATCGACGGCGTCAACGAGGTTCTCCGGCGCGAGAGCATCGGTTTCGCGCGTGCCGGGCGCGCCGCCGCGCACATCGCACGCGCAAACTGCGCGCGCATCAGGAAGGATGACCGTAACGCCGGTTCGCGTATCAACGTGTTGGGCTTGGCCAACCTTTAGCCCAGGCACGTCGGTGATCAGGTTGCGGACGCCTGGGCGGGCGTGCGAAGGCAATGAGTGCATGGGCTGTCGATCTCGCGTGGCGTGGGGTTAGGCGCCCACGCACGCCCTGACTTCGGAGCTCCCTATCACGTGACCCCCTCCAAACGCCTCTTTTTAGTTGGCTTCGCCGCCGCGGCTTGCACAACCGCCGTTCCACTTCTGGTGCGCAGCGCACCAGAAAAAGGACCGACAGTCATGGTGGCCGCCGCCGAGCCGGATGCTGTCGATGCGGGCCTCAAGATCCTTAAGGCCGGCGGTTCAGCCGTCGATGCGGCGGTCGCGATACAGGCCGTCCTGGGCTTGGAAGAGCCGCAAAGCTCCGGGCTCGGCGGCGGATCCTTCATGACTTACTACGACGCCAAAACCCACAAGGTCACGGCCTATAACGGGCGTGAAACTGCGCCAGCTGGCGCGACACCGGATATGTTTTACGGCCCGGAAGGACGCCCGCTACCAAAGGGGCAAGCAATCATTGGTGGTCGGTCGGCCGGCGTACCTGGCGCCGTCGCCATGCTTTATCTTGCACAAAGCCAGCACGGCAAACTCGCCTGGAAGGACCTCTTTGGCGACGCCCAGCACCTGGCGTCCGACGGGTTCCGCGTGCCGCGCCGAATGGCTGACGCAGCAAGTTCACGTGCGCCCCAAGCCAGCCAGCCCGACGCGGTCGCCTACTTCACCAAGCCAGATGGGACGAAGATTAAACCTGGCGACGTCATGAAGAACCCGGCCTATGCCGCTACGATCACCAAGATCGCAGCAGAAGGTCCAAAAGCCATTCTGGAAGGGCCGATCGCTGAGGCGATCGTTGAACGACTTCATCAGGGCCCAGCTCCCAGCACCATGACGCTAAGGGACCTGGCGAGCTACAAGCCCAAGGCCACGCCCGCCGTCTGCAGGCCCTATCGCGCCACCTACGTGGTCTGCGTGCCGCCTGCGCCATCGGGAGGCCCGGCCGTACTGGAAGGTCTGGGGATCTTGCAAAACACCGACATCGGCGCGCATCGCAATGACGCGCAAGGGTGGTACCTCTTCAGTCAGGTGAGCCGGCTTATGTACGCAGATCGTGACCGCTACTATGGCGATCCCGATTTTGTAGACGTCCCAATGGAAGGCTTGCTGGCGCCAGACTACCTCGCTGGGCGCGCCAAACAGATCAATCTGACGACCGCCGGACCGCCGCCGGGCCCGGGCAATCCGAGGGGCGCAGGGGTACGCGGAATCGATCACACCAGGGAGCCCGGCGGCACGACGCACTTCGTGATCGTAGATAAGGACGGCGACGCCGTTTCGATGACGACCACCGTGGAGAGCATCTTTGGCGATGGTCGAATGGTTGGCGGCTTCTTTCTCAACAATCAACTGACCGACTTCTCCTTTGAACCCAAGGACGCCGACGGCGCTCCCGCCGCCAATTCAATCGCTGGCGGCAAGCGACCGCGCTCGTCGATGTCGCCGGCGATTGTCATCGATCGGCGGGGAAAATTGGTCGAGGCGGTGGGCTCCCCGGGCGGACCATCGATCATCGCATTCGCCCTGAAGGCTCTGGTGGCGACGCTGGACTGGAAGTTGCCGATGCAAGAGGCCTTGGCGCTCCCTAACCTCATCGGCGCGGGCAACTTCTATGCTTCGGAACCTGCAAAATATCCGCCAGGCGTCGTCGACGCCTTGGCCGCCAGGGGTGTGAAGCTTTCCGGCGGATCCTTCGGAGAAGGGTCCGGTCTCCAGGGAATCGAAGTCACGCCGAACGGCCTGCGTGGGGGCGCCGATCCGCGCCGCGAGGGCGTCGCCAAGGGTTACTGAGCCGTCGGCGACTTCGCTGCCCTGCGCCGTGGAGCTGCCGGCGGTGGGGCTCCGGGCAACCGCAATTCGAACGCCGAGCCCTTCGGCCCGGTGTCCGCCAAGATGAGATCGCCGCCGTGAGCCTGGGCCAGCTCGCGCGCGATCGCTAGGCCAAGGCCTGCACTGTCAGATCGCCCGGATCCCGCAAAAGGTTGGAACAGGCGTTCGCGCACCCGCTCTGGCACGCCTGGCCCATTGTCAGTGATGCGGATTACGCTCTGCTCGCCGAGCCGCGACAGCGCGACTTCGATACGCCCGGCCGTTTTGCGCTCATCCTGATGTTCGATCGCTTCGCGGGCGTTTCGCAACAGATTGGCCAAGATCCTGTGCAGTTGATCAGGATCGGCGTTGACTTGCTCGGTCGCGCCGATTGCATTTTTCAAGGCGATGCCTCGCTCGCTCAGGCGGGCTTCTTCGGCCGCCGCCTCGACGGCCGTCGCAAGGGGTAGAGCCCGGGGTTCCGGCGCCGCTTCCTGGGTCTTGCCGTAGGTAAGCACGCCCGAAGCCAGCTTTACGGCGCGATCCAGCGCACGTTCCAGCCTGGGAAGAGCCTGACTGACCTTCGGATCCTTCAGTGCGGCCAGCCGCTCGGAGGCGATCTGGGCGCTGGTGAGCATATTCTTCAGGTCGTGATTGATCTTGGCGACAGCCTCGCCCAGCGCAGCTAGCCGCGCGCGGGAATTGAGCGCCGCGCGTAGATCGGCCTGCATGCGGTCCAACTCCGCCTCCGCGCGCCCGATCTCGTCTTGTCGTCCTGAGAGTTGGACACGAGCCCCTGCATCTTCTGGGTCCGCGCGGAACCGCTCCATGGCGTTGGTGATCCGCTGCATGGGGCGCACCAGGAAAAGGTTGAGCGACAGGTAGACCACCGCGCCTATGCCCGAGGTGAAAAACGCCGCCACGAGGAGGAGCTTCCAAAGATAGGACCGCAGTTCGCGTTTGAGCTCGGCGTCAGGCGCCACGACGTCCACGAAATCCGCATTCCGATAGATGCCGGGCTTGGCGATCACCCGAACATACCCCCCCTCGCCTCCAAACAAGGTCTGGAAAGGCGCGACCAGCCATGAAAGCTGGTCTTGCCGCCGCAGATCCACGACGTAGGGCTGACGCCTCAGCATCGGCCCAGTCAGGATCGGAATGCTCATGCCATCGCTTTGGATCGCCACGCGCACCACCCCTGCCCCAGCCAGGAGCTGTGCGGCGACCTTTTGCGAAACCTTGCGGTTCGGCGCGACGTCAGGCGCCATCGAAGCAAGTTCGCCAGCCCGGGTCCGATCGAGCAGCCACTTGGCCTCAAAGGACGCCAGCGCCGGCGGCACCGCGCAGGCGCCGGCCAGAACCGCAAAGAGGATCGTCAGGGTAAGCAGGCGCGCAGAAAGACCACCCGGCCAGAAGAAGCGGGGCCTCTTGGGCCGTTCAAGCTCCTGCGGCGTGGGGGCGGCGTCCGCCATGATCCTCCCGAGTTAATCCAGCGCGGCCACTTCGGCAACGCGATGCATTCACCATGCAAGCTCCAGGCCCTTGGAACGCACGACCGGCTATTGTGCGCCCACGGCCGCACTTATCGAGGCGAAGCCATCCGCCCGGAGCCGCTTGGCCAGGTCGTGCTTGATCCGCGCAATCAAGCCTGGCCCCTCGAATACCAAGGCCGAATAGAGCTGCACGGCGCAAGCGCCTGCGCGGATCTTTGCATAAGCGTCATCACCTGAAGCAACGCCGCCCACGCCGATCAAGGCAAGGCGGCCGTTCGCAGACTGTGCAAATTGGCTGAGCACGCGCGTCGAAGGCTCCATTAGCGGCGCCCCGGATAGGCCGCCTGTCTCATTGCGAAACGTCGAGACCAATTTCGGTCTGCTGACAGTGGTGTTTGAGACCATGATCCCAGCCAAGCCGTGCGCAATGCTGGTCTCGACGATCGTCTCGATGTCTGAGGTCTCCAGATCCGGCGCGACCTTTAGGAAGAGCGGAACCCGCCCTGACGAAGGCAGGGATGCGCAAGCCTCGCCGATCCGCCCCAGCAGCTCTTCAAGTGCCGACTTGGTTTGCAGCGCCCTAAGGCCAGGGGTGTTTGGCGATGAGATATTGATCGTGAAATAGGACGCAAGTCCCCAAAGTCCCCGAAGGCAGGTCACGTAGTCCTCGATCCTGTCTTCGGAGTCCTTGTTGGCGCCGATATTGGCGCCGACAACGCCTGTTCGCCGACCACCAAGGCGGCGTGCAAAGGCGTCAAGACCGGCATTGTTGAACCCCATACGATTGATCACCGCGCGGTCCTCAGTGAGCCGAAAGAGCCGGGGTCGCGGATTTCCAACCTGTGGTTTAGGTGTGACTGTCCCGCATTCCACAAAGCCGAACCCAGCTTTCAGCATAGGCGCAAAGACCTCGGCGTTCTTGTCGAAGCCCGGTGCAAGGCCAACCGCATTTGGCAGATCCACTCCTGCGAGCATCGAGGCCAGGATTGGATCATCCCGCCGCTCCACGGGCCCTAATCCCAGCTTCAGGGCGTCAAGCGCCAAGCCGTGGGCGTCTTCCGGGTCAAGGCCCCGCAACGCCTTGGTGGCGAGGGCGTGCAAGCTCATGCCAACGGTCCGACGATGGGCACGCCATCGGCGTCAAGGGGCGCCTCGATGACATAGCGCACCTGAGCTGCGTTCAGTGCGCCGTAGAGATGGGGAAACGCCTCGCCTCCGCGCGAGGGTTCCCAGCGTACAGCTTCACCCAGGTCATCGGCCTCGACTTCCAGAACTACCAAATCGGCCTGGCCGTTAAAATGGCGGCGGGCGGTTTCCTGGACCTGGGCGGCGGTCGAAAAATGAATGAAGCCGTCTGCAAGGTCGATGGGCGAGCCTTCAAAGCGACCGACGCTGTGAGCCGCCGCCCACGCTTTACGGGGAAGGATCTTGTATATCCGGCTCAATCGCCGCGCTCCGGAAAGAATAATCCATCGAAAGAGGGGCGGCCGTTGAGGTCGAAGAGGAACACCGCCGCTGCGGCGGTCGGAAATTGGCGCACCGCGCGGATGATCAGCGACGACGGCGAAGAGCCTTCGGTCAGGAGTTGGACGGCCAGTTCCTGGAGCCCCGGATTGTGCCCAACAACCATGACAGTCCCGACGCTCCCGCCGGCGCGTTGCGCCTCACGACGCACCGAACCGGAATCAGCGTGGTAGAGTTCTTCGTCGAACTGCGCTCTCGCCTTGGGAAAACTCGCCTCGATCGCAGCCCATGTCTCGCGGGTTCGTGCGGCGGGCGACACCAGCACCACGTCCGGCTGGAAACCAAGATCGGCGAGCTGAACACCCATTTCAGTGGATTCTCGACAGCCGCGCGGCGAAAGTTTTCGGTCGAAGTCCTCCCCGCTGGCGGACTCCGGTTCGGCCTTACCGTGCCGCAATAGGATCAAGCGGTCCATCTACACTCCACCCTGGACTGAAAGCCCTCATAGCCGTGCACGCGCCAGCTGCGAAGCCATCGTGCTCCCATTGACACCGAAAGGCCTTAGCGGTCCAAGGCGCGCATGGAGGTGACGCTGGACACGAGCCCTGCGAGTGAGACCGGCGGCGGCGTTTGGCGCTCGCCTACCGGAAAACCTCTATGCGTGGAATCCGGCGCCAAGCTGGAGCCGCTGGAAATCGCCTACAAGACCTATGGGCGGCTGAACGAAACCAAATCAAACGCCGTGCTGGTGTGCCACGCACTGACTGGCGATCAACATGCCGGCTCAATAAATCCGATCACCGGCCGGCCCGGTTGGTGGGATCGCGTAATCGGGCCGGGACGACCGCTTGATCCGGATCGTTATTTTGTGATCTGCACAAATGTAATTGGCGGCTGCATGGGCTCGACAGGCCCGGCGACAATCAATCCCAAGACCGGCCAACCCTACGGTCTGAGTTTCCCCGTGATCACTATCGCCGACATGGTGCGAGCTCAGGCGATGCTGATCGAGGCCCTGGGCATCGAGACCCTGCTGGCCGTCGTCGGGGGCTCCATGGGCGGAATGCAGGTGCTGCAATGGGCCGCCGACTACCCGGAGAAGCTTTTCAGCGCCGTCTGCATTGCAGCGGCGCCTCGCCACTCAGCTCAAAACATCGCCTTCCACGAGGTCGGTCGCCAAGCGATCATGGCTGATCCCGATTGGCGAGGGGGGGCTTATGAAGCCGCCGTCGCCAGGCCGGAAAAGGGTCTCGCGGTAGCGAGGATGGCGGCGCACATCACCTATCTCTCGGCAAATGCGCTGCAGCGGAAATTTGGCCGCGAACTGCAACGTGACGGGCTTTCGTGGGGATTCGACGCCGATTTCCAGGTCGAAAGCTATCTTCGTCATCAAGGTGCGAGCTTCGTCGACCGCTTCGACGCCAACTCCTATCTCTACATCACCCGGGCCGTCGACTATTTCGACCTCGCAGCGCGCCACGGCGGCGCGCTCGCCGAGGCGTTTCGCAAGGCCAGGGGCGTCAGGTTCTGCGTGCTTTCCTTCTCTTCGGACTGGCTCTATCCGACCGCAGAAAGCCGCGACATCGTTCGCGCCCTAAACGCCGCCGGATGCCGCGCAAGCTTTGCTGAGATCGAAACTGATAAAGGCCATGACGCCTTTTTTCTCGACGAACCCCAGCTCGATGCGGCGCTGCGCGGCTTCTTCGCCTCAACCGCTCAGGCGCGGGGTCTTTAGTGGCCGCGATGCGCGAGGACTTCGCAGAAATCCTGCGGCTCGTCCGACCGGGAGCTCGCGTCCTGGATGTCGGATGCGAGGACGGTGAACTCCTGGAGCTCCTGACCCGGGAGAAACGGATTGACGGCCAGGGATTGGAGATCAGTCCGGCAGGCGTGTCGGCTTGTCTAGCCAAGGGTCTGGCCGTCGTTCAAGGCGATGGCGACCGCGACCTTGATCATTTTCCGACCCGCTCGTTCGATTACGCAATTCTGTCGAAGACCCTTCAACAGATGCGCGAGCCGCGCCACGTGTTGTCCGAGCTTCTGCGCATAGCCGATCAGGCCATCGTGTCGGTACCCAACTTTGGCCATTGGCGGATGCGGGTCTCGCTAATGGCGCGCGGGCGAATGCCAGAGACGCGAACGCTTCCTGACCCATGGTGGTCGACGCCCAACATCCATCTTTGCACGCTCAGGGACTTTACCGATCTGTGCCGCGAGCTCGACCTGCGTGTCGATGGGTGTGCGGCGCTATCGGCCGGCAAGTCTGCGCGTCCAATCAAACCCGACGGCCTCCTGGAGAACTGGCGTTCTGAAAGCGCCCTTTTCCTACTTAGTCGTCGCGCAGAGGATCTACCGAACGCGGTGTCGCAAAACCTTTTCGGGGAAGTCGAGCTACCGAAGCGAGAAGGCGCGACGCCCAAGGCCCGACGAAGGCCTAAAGCTTAGGCGTCTGCTTCACTTGGTCGTCTTCACGTGACCAAGAACCGCTGACAGAAATTCAGCCGGATCGAGTCCCAGCGCTCGCGCCAGGTCGGCGAACTCGATGATCTCCAGCCGCCTCTCGCCGCGCTCCACTTTTGCGATGAATGACTGAGGGCGTCCAAGCGCTGCAGCAAGTTCGGCCTGGGTAAGCCCTCGGCTCCTTCGAGCCTCAGCAAGATGACTTATCAGGCGCTGGTGGCGCGGCGAATGAAGCGTCTTTGCCATCGGGCAGATCGCGCCGTCGTGAATGAGACAACTTCGCTAATCCCGTTGCAGGATAATCCCATTTTGGGATATGATGGTGACGACGGAACTGGATATTGTCCCATGACGCGCTCTGCAGCCCCCCGAATTGAGAGCACCGATTTCGCTGCCTGGTCCGAGGAACGAGACCAGATCAGCGAAGAGCTGCGTGAAACGCCGGAAGCTGACGAAACCCAACGGGACCGCCGGCTGGGCGGCAGTCACGAACTCGAAAGAAGGCGCGACGCCCAAGGCCAGACGAAGGCCTAAAACCTAGGCGTCCAACTGCGAGAGAGCACAAGCAAATCCTGGACTGCTCCGACGATCAACGCATGAGCCTCAGGATGATCTGAGGGCCAGATCAGCCTCTCGACAACGGCCAGCTTGGTGGCCAGGGCTTCAAGATTGCGCGAACCGGTTGCAGGCATGGCGCTTAGTAAGGTGGCTCGCTTTTCGAATAAAGCATCGAGGCTTCCATCGATGTCACGGAACTCCCTAGCCCAGGGTAATATCTGTTGCTCAGCTTCGGTCAGTTGGAACCATGAATGTTCCTTCCCAAGCCAAGCTTCCAACACAGCCCATCGGGCCTGGAGGCGTTCGATCTTGGAATTGAGGCGAAGCCATCGCGCACAAACCTTGGCGCCTTCGTCGGTCACGGGCGAAACTGCGGCGGATGTTGCACCCCCGCCCACGCTGCCAGCAGAGGCGCCTGCGATCACCGCGCGCCTTGTCGGTCTCGGCAGACGCGCGACCGCATCCCCCGTCTTTTGACGTGAGCCCATGATTTGTGTTCTCTGGTCATCTGTTAGCGCTTTAACATCACGTACGAGCGATTAGGTGTCAACTGAAATGATCACGAATGATCCTAAAACAATAATTCTATGCTGATCGCCGACCAAATCCGCGCCGCGCGAGCGCTGCTTGATTGGAGTCAGCCAAAACTAGCCGAGGCCTCCGGCCTGTCTTTGCCGACCATTCGGCGGATGGAGGGACCGATAGGTCCTGGGCGTAGCTCGGCGGCAAATGTCGATGCCGTGCGCAAGGCTTTGGAGAAAGAAGGAGTGGTGTTCCTGGCGGCCGGAGAGACAACGACCGGAGGTCCAGGGGTTCGGCTTCTAAGCTGAAATGAGTCCGGAGGCGTCGCACTGGGACGACATCGCCTTCCAGGCGAAATGATTATCCGAGGCCGGAAGTGTCTGCCGTGTCGTCGCCGTCTTTGCTAGCTCGCAATCGCGGCTGCATCCATGTCGCCGGTGCGAATCCTAAGCGCTCGCTCCAAATCCATGACGAAGACTTTTCCGTCGCCGATTTTTCCAGTGTTGGCGGTGCGGGCCACCGCCTCTACGACAGCCTCGACGATATCGGAGGGCACTGCGATTTCGAGCTTCACCTTGGGCAAGAGCTTCACTTCGTACTCCGCCCCCCGATAGACTTCCGTCTTGCCGCGCTGGCGCCCATAGCCGCGCACCTCGGTGACGGTCATTCCCGATGCGCCCGCCTCGGTGACCGCATCCAACACCGCATCGAGACGACTTGGTTTGATGACCGCAACGATCATCTTCATGGCGCAGCCCTTCCGTTCGATCTGTTTGTGACGCTAAGGCCTTCAGCGCCTGCCTCCAAGGGGCCGCGACGTTTCATTGCGCCATCTGCCTGGGAAACGGGCGCCGGGGCGAGCAACGGGCGTGCGCGGCGAACGCGCGCGGCATGGCCACGAGGCTTTACTGCAAAGGTTTGTTTCACAGCCTCCATGAGGAGCAGTCCCGCAAATCCCGGCCATAGCCTTGAGCCGGTCTGCTCAAAGCCTTCCGCCCAACCTGCAAGCCAATTCAGCGGCGGCACGTAGAGCGCGCGCGTCCAGCCGGAAGGCTCCAGTTCAGCTTCCCTCAGGAGTTCAGCAAGCTGACTGCGGCTATAGGGTCTTCCGTGCCCAAAGGGGGTCTTTTCCGTATTGGCCCAAAGTCCGTTGCGCGCGGTGACGACGACAACCACCCGACCGGACGGCGCCAGCACCCGCCAGACTTCGCGCAGCAGCGTCAGGGGGTCTGGGCTCTCCTCAATCCCATGCACCACCAAGATTCGGTCGAAGAGCGCGTTGGGAAACGGCAGACTGTCTTCTGCGACAAGCGTCGTCAGATTGCGCTCGCCGGCCGGCCAGATCTCCACGCCCTGTTGAGCTGGCATGGCGCCGATCACCCGGCGCGCCGCATTTCGGGCGGGCGCGACAAAGGGTGTTGCGTAGCCCAAAGCCAGCAAATCTAACCCGCGCGCGTCGTCCCAGGTTTCCAGCACCTTTCGGCCGACCATGGCGCGGGCGGCCCGACCAAGGTCGGAGGCGTAGAACTGACGTAATTCCAGGACATCGCGGCGCATGGGACGATGGCTATGCTCGACTAAGGCCTTGCGCCAACCTAAATCGCACAGCCTGTGTCTGTCGCCTTAACGGCTGGAGCTTTGTCATGTCCCTCATCGTCCATCAATTTCCCTGCCTATCGGACAATTACGGCTTCCTCGCCCACGACGAGGCGACGGGCAAAACGGCCTGCATGGATACGCCCGAGGTCGCCCCGATCCTGGCGGCGTTGAAGTCCCAGGGCTGGACGCTCGACTTCATCCTCAACACCCACTGGCATCCCGATCACGCAGGCGGCAACGCTGAGATCGTGGCGGCGACGGGAGCCACCGTCATAGGGCCCGCGGAAGTCACCCGTCTGACGCCGCTAGACCGTGAAGTGAGGGGCGGCGACGTCGTAATGCTCGGCGAGACCCGTTTGGACGTTATTGAGAGCGGTGGCCACACCTTGGGGCACATCGCCTATTTCGACGCGGCCGATCATATCGCTTTTGTTGGCGACACGCTTTTCGCCTTGGGTTGCGGACGCCTGTTCGAGGGCACGGCTGAACAGATGTGGAAAAGCCTGCAGCGACTGGCAGCTCTTCCCGACGACACGGTCGTCTATTGCGCCCACGAGTACACCGCCTCCAACGCCCGCTTCGCATTGTCGGTGGATGACGGCGCGGCGCTGAAGGCGCGGGCTGACGCCATATTCGCCATGCGCGAGCGCGGCGAGCCTACCGTGCCCACCACTATCGGCCTGGAGAAGGCGACGAACCCCTTCCTGCGCGCGCCCCTGCTGGCGGAGCGGGTGGGCGCCGCTGGTGAGGAAGACTACAAGGCCTTCGGCGCCGTGCGCGCTGCGAAGGATGTTTTCAAGGGTTAGGCGTCCTTGCGCCTATCGATGGCCTGCAACCTGTAAAATCCGGTCCGAGGACGGCCGGCCCGCAAGGCCTTGGGGCGGCACCACCACCACCAGCAGGACGCCGTCGCTCAGCTGCACAGAGGCCTTGGGGCCTTCAATCAGCTCCACGCGGAGAATTCTGTCCAACAGCTGGCGCCCATCGGATCGCTTGCCGATGCGCACCAAGGCTGCACTCGTCACCAATGCGGCGTCGGCGATAAGGGGAGCCGAAGTGGGGGTCGCATCAGCGCCAAAAACGATGATCCGTCGTGCGACGCGGCTTGCCCTGTCGCTCGCCTCAGCCAAGCGATATCCAAAGGCTGCCGGGCCCATAATCGCAAGCTTGAGAGGACTTGCGATCCCCACCAGAGCCGCAGCTTCGCCGTCAGGCCTGTGCTCGGTGAAAATGGTCAGACCGCCCAGGCGCGTCGCCCGAAGCACAGGCTCGCCAAGATCGTTTTTGTAGATCATGTCCCCGCGCGGCGCCTGCTGCGGCGTCAGAGCCCAGACCTCAAAACTGCTTTCAAACCGAAGAAGCGCCTTGGGACCGCTTCGATCGAGAATAAAGACGTCGCCATCCTCGGAAACATACCGCCCGACCGAGGCCGCCGCGGCGTCTCGGTTATCATTCGAGTGGTGGCTGAATACCTGACGCAAGCTGTCGACAGGTCCAGCCAACGCAGGCCCTGCGCAGGTAAGCGCCATGCCTAAAGCGGCCCCGAGGATCGCCTGCGAACTTATCCCAATAGAAGCCCGTGGCTCACCCTTCATGACACGTAGCATCATGGCGTGGCCGTGTGGCGCTTTTTGGACCGGGCCGAGGCCGTCAAAGATCAAACTAACCCCTAGCCGACCAGGTATTGTCCGCCATTGAGGGACAGTGTTGTGCCGGTCACATACCCGGCCCGCTCTCCGGCCAGGAACGCCACCATATCAGCAATCTCTTCTCCACGACCAAGCCGGCCGACCGGGATCTGTGCGATAATACCCTCCAGCACCTTTTCCGGCACGGCCTGAACCATTTCGGTGTCGATATAGCCAGGCGCGATGACATTCACCGTCACGCCTTTTTTGGCGTTCTCCAGCGCAAGGGCTTTCGAAAACCCGATCATGCCAGCCTTGGCTGCGGAATAGTTGGTCTGTCCGACCTGGCCCTTCTGGCCATTGATCGACGAAATATTGATGATCCGGCCCCACTCGCGCTCTCGCATGCCCTCGATGACTTGCCGGGTCATGTTGAAGAGGGAGTCCATGTTCACCCGGATGACCTCGCTCCATTGCTCGGCGGTCATGCGATGGAACACGCCGTCACGCGTGATGCCGGCGTTGTTGACGAGGATGTCGATGGGGCCAAGTTCGGCGGTGACGGCGCCCACCGCATTCTTGCAGTCGTCAATGTTGCCGACATTGCCCTTGACGACCATGGCCCCGGTGTCTCGCTTCAGGGCCTCCGCCGCAGCGTCATTGCCCGAGTAGCCTGCTGCGACCCTTATGCCATCGGCGCTCAGCCGCTCAACGATCGCACGCCCTATGCCGCGCGTTCCACCTGTGACTAACGCCACCCTGGCCATGCCGCTTACCTCCCTCGTCGCCGACGCCGGTTGATCCAGAGATCCGACGCTCAAACCTTTTCAACGCACATCGCCACGCCCATACCCCCGCCCACGCAAAGGGTGGCCAGGCCTTTGGAGGCGTCTCGACGGCCCATCTCATGCAGGAGCGTCGTCAGGATCCGCGCACCAGAGGCCCCGATCGGGTGGCCGATGGCGATGGCGCCGCCGTTGACGTTGACCTTCTGCGGATCGAGACCCAGGTCGCGAACGACGCAGATCGATTGGGCGGCGAACGCCTCGTTGGACTCGACCAGATCGAGATCGGCAACCGCCCATCCCGCCTTTTCAAGCGCCTTTCGGCTGGCGGGTATCGGACCTGTTCCCATGATTTCCGGGTCGACGCCCGCATGAGCCCAGGACGCGATGCGCGCCAAGGGCTTTAGGCCCCGCTTCTTGGCTTCTTCGGCCGTCATCAGCACCAAGGCTGCGGCGCCATCGTTGAGCCCCGAGGCGTTGCCTGCGGTGACCGTGCCGTCCTTCGTAAAAGCCGGCCGAAGCCCCGCAATGCTTTCCAATGTCACGCCTGGGCGGATGAATTCGTCCTGGTCGACGACAACCTCGCCCTTGCGTCCTTTGAGGGTCACAGGCGCGATCTCGCCGGCGAACCTTCCCGACTTCTGAGCGGCCTCGGCCTTGTTCTGAGAGCTAACTGCAAACCTGTCCTGGTCGTCGCGGGTGATCTGCCAGCGCGCTGCGATGTTCTCGGCGGTCTGTCCCATGTGATAGCCGTGAAAGGCGTCCCAGAGCCCGTCCTTGATCATGGTGTCGACAAACGCCAAGTCGCCCATCTTCTGGCCGCCCCGCAGGTTCTGGGCGTGGGGAGACTGGCTCATGCTTTCTTGGCCCCCCGCAATGACAATTTCGGCCGATCCGTCCTGGATCTGCTGCGCCCCTAGCGCGACAGCCCGAAGCCCCGAGCCGCAAAGCTGGTTTAAGCTCCAGGCGGGGCTTTCCACGGGGATGCCGGCGTTGACCGAAGCCTGGCGGGCCGGACCCTGGCCCGCGGCGGCCTGCAACACCTGGCCCATAATGACCTCGTCGACGTCAGCGGCTTGAATGCCGGCGCGCTCAATCGCCGCCAGAATGGCGATCTTGCCCAACTCGTGGGCGGGCAGGCTCGACAGCGATCCGTTGAAAGAACCGACGGGCGTGCGGGCGGCTGAAACGATGACGATGTCGGTCATGGCGAGAACTCCTGCGCTCCGGTGAGACGACCCTGAACCATCTATTGGGACGGCGGCGGATTTCCGCAAGCCCACGCGTGATTTGCGCCGATTGCCATTACCCTCGCATGCGCGATACTGCAGTGCAGAAACTAAGGGCCGGCAGTGCGCCCGCCTGGCAAAGGATTTGGGATGGCAGATACCCAAGACGCCGCAGCACCTGGCGAGCGTGTCATCATCAAGAAGTATGCAAACAGGCGGCTCTACAACACCGCTTCCTCTAGTTACGTCACGCTCGAACACCTCTCAGAGATGGTCAAGCAAAACACCGATTTCGTTGTCTATGACGCTAAGACCAATGAGGACATCACCCGATCGGTCCTCACTCAGATCATTTTCGAGGAAGAAAGCCAGCAGGGCCAAAGCTTGCTTCCGATCCAGTTCCTTCGCCAGCTGATCGGCTTTTACGGAAACTCGATGCAGGCCTTTTTGCCGAGTTATCTTGAGCTGTCGCTGGCGAGCTTCACGCAGCAACAGGAACGCATGCGCGCCCAGTTTCAGACGCTCGGCCACACCCCTGGCGTCGGAGCTTTTGATGAGCAGGTCCGGCAGAATCTGGCGCTCTTCGATCGCGCCATGAAGATGTTTTCGCCGTTCGCCTACGCCAAGCCTGAGGAACCGCCGCCGCCGCCGCGCGCTGAACCTGCGCCAGCGCCTCCTCCCAACGACGACGCGCTGGTGGCCTTGCGTAAACAAATGGAGGAAATGCAGGCCCAGATCGAAAAATTGGCCAGTAAACGTTAACGCCATCTCGACGACTGGCGCGGTTCCTGCACAGATACCCTCGCTATGAGCATGATTGACCCATTATCGAGCTCGCAAGGCATCCGCCGAAGCCGCAGGGCCGAAACGGAACGATCCGGCTGGACCGAGGAAACCACGGCCGCGGGTCTCCCGGTGCCTGTGGGGCCCCCACGCACCATCCCGACAGGCTCCGTCCGCTTTGCAGGTTCGGCCGCCATCGATGCTCAGGTCATTGGAGAACGTCGCGGTCTGCGGGCGGGACCGACCATCCATGATCAGGCCAAGACCAGCTATAATCAGACCGAATGGTCGGGCTTGCGTGATCGCCGCGCCCCCAAGGGACGTAGCGCGGCGACAAGCGTCTAGCGCGCACTGAGCCGGGCGACTTCAGCTTCCAGCGCTATTATTCGGGCCTCCAACGCCGAAATCCTGGCGTCCGTCGTCGAAGGCCGATTTGGCGCTGGCGTCGACACTCCAGCGCGTAGGGCGATTTCGTGCGGCTCAACACCCAAGAGCTCGGCAAAGATCGCCACTTCCCCGGTCGAAAGCTCCCTTTGATCTTTGAAGACGAGCGCCAGCTCCGCCGAGCTCAGGCCTGCGCCCGCCGCCAGTATCTCGCGCGAAATCCCACGCTCGCCAAGGCGGGCTGCGAACCAATCGGCGTCGAAGAATAGGGCCATGGCCAGCTCGCCTTCCCGCGCGCGCCGCTTTGGCGCCGGTCTTGCTTAACCATGATCTGAAACCGCGATCACGGGCAGGCCTCATGCTTCAATTTGTCCTCAGATTCGTCGACGTCGCCGTCGTCACCCTGATCTTCTCGGCCCTGACCTAGAGATCACAACTCATCGATCGCGCCCGGATCACGGGCGCGAGATTGCAGCCACATCACCCCGAAGAGGTCGGAAAGCGAGGCCCAGAGCCGGCCAAGATTGGTGTATTTCGAGGCGCCTGTCTGGCGATGGCGATGGTTCACAGGTCGAAAGGCGATCTGAAAGCCTTCGCGCTGCATAAGCGCCGGAAGGTAGCGATGGATGTGGTCGAAATAGGGAAGGCGCAAAAAGGCTTCGCGACGAAAGGCCTTCAGTCCGCATCCTGTGTCGTTGGCCGTATCCCTCAAAAGGCGTTTGCGAACGCCGTTGCCGACCCGCGAGGCGATCTTTTTGGCGGCGCTGTCCTGGCGTTTTACACGCTCGCCCCCGACGAGCACCAGCTGCGCAGGACCGGCGAGCAGCGCATCGACCAGCCCGGGCCCGTCAGCCGGATCATTTTGGCCGTCGCCATCCAAGGTGACGATCACAGCGCCGCGCGCAGCCAGGACGCCGGTGCGGATCGCACGGCTCTGGCCGGCGTTTCGCCGGTGGGCTAACACCCGAAGCCTGGGGATTTCCGCGGAAATCGCCTTCAGGACTGTGCGCGTGCGGTCGCCGCTGGCGTCATCGACAAAGATCAGTTCGAAATTGCGCCCCTTGAAAGCCGCGGCGATCTCACGCGCCAGGGCGGGCGCAGCCCCTTCTTCGTCAAAGACCGGGACAACTACCGAAATATCCGGTGTCGGGGGGGCGGATTGGCGAGCCATCTGGCCTCCCATAGCGGAAAAGCGAGCGTTGGAAAGGATCGTGCTATCACCTGGCTGATGACGCTCGAAGGTGATTTGGCGCGGTTGAGCCGCGCGTGGCGCGGTCCTGCGATGGCGGCCCTGGTCGCATTCCTGGCCGGACTGCCGGGTCTGGTGGCGGTCCCGCCCTTAGACCGCGACGAATCTCGATTTGCGCAGGCCACAGCTCAGATGCTGGAGAGCCGCGACTTCGTGGTGATCCGCTACCAGGAAGAGCCCCGCTTCAAGAAACCCGTGGGCATCCACTGGCTTCAGGCCGCGTCGGTCTCGCTACTTTCCAATTCAGAAGACCGCGCCATCTGGGCTTACCGTATTCCGTCCCTGCTTGGCGCCATGTTGGCCGCCGCAGCCTGCGCATGGGGCGCTGCGGCGTTTTTCGGTGGGCCCGCGGCGATGCTGTCCGGCGTCATGTTGGGGACAACGTTCCTGCTTTCAACTGAAGCGCTGATCGCCAAGACCGACGCCATGCTCTGCGGCGCCACCACCTTGGCGATGGCTGCGCTGGCCCGTATCTATGCCGAGACCCACGATGGGCCGCCCGCTGGCAAACGGGCCTGGCTCTTCTTCTGGCTAGGGATCTCGATCGGGACGCTGGTGAAGGGCCCGGTCACGCCGATGGTCGCAGCTCTGGCGATATTGGCCCTCGTCGCCGTTGACCACAAAGCCCGATGGCTTGGTCGCTTGAACTGGATCTGGGGCCTGATCCTCCTGGCGGCGATCGTTGGCCCCTGGGCGGGCGCGGTCACAGTGGCGACAGACGGCGGCTTTTGGAGCGCAGCCTTAGGCGGCGACCTCGCCCCAAAGCTTGCAGGTGGTCAGGAGACCCACGGCGCGCCACCTGGCTATCACACGCTGCTTGCACCCTTGCTGTTCTTCCCGGTGACTTTGCTGTTGCCAGCCGCCGCAGTGACGGCCTGGACGCGGTGGCGCGAGCCTGGCGTGCGCTTTGCGATCGCCTGGCTCGCGCCCACCTGGCTGATCTTCGAGGCGCTGCCCACCAAGCTCGTCCATTACACCCTTCCCGCCTACGGCGCCGTCGCATGGTTGGCGGCCGCGGCTCTGATGGACCAGCTTGGGCCGCGCACGCGTTGGGCCGGCGCCGTCCTGGCTGGTTTGTTCGGTGTCTTGCTGGCCGCGGCGACCTTCTATCTGGTCAAGCTTTACGGCGATCTCTCCGACCTTCCGATTGCAATTCTCGCAGCCCTGCTGCTGGCCGCGGCTGGCCTGGCGGGGGGGTATCTGCTTGTTCGAAGGACGCCATTGACCGCCCTGGTCACTGCGCTTGGCCTGGGACTTTCCGGACACGCCGCCCTGGCCGCCGGCCTCGCCCCGCGGCTCAATCCGCTTTGGCTCTCCTGGCGCGTCGAACGCGCCATGGCCAAGGCGCAACTGCTTCCTGAGCAAGGGATCGCCGACGCCCCCGTAACGGTCGCCGGTTACGCCGAACCGAGCCTGGTCTTCGCCCTGGGCACGCCCACCGAACTTGCCGGGCCCGAAGACGCCGCCCAGGCGATCTACGAACATCGCCCCGCCGTTGTCGAACAACGGCAGGAAGCAGACTTCCGAAAGGCCCTTTCAGTCTATCAGGCGAAGGTCCATCTGGTAGCCACCGTGAAAGGCTTCGATTATTCAGACGGCAAGAAAATGACCCTGCGCATCTATGACGCTACGCCAAACTCGCCCCAGGCGCCCGACCAATGAGACGTCATATCGAAATCGTCGAGGTGGGCCCCAGAGACGGTCTGCAGAACGAAAAGGCCCTCCTGGACGTCGACCAAAAGTTGGAATTCATCCACCAGCTTGAGGCTGCCGGCGCCCGGCGTATCGAGACCGTTTCCTTCGTAAACCCCAAGCGCGTGCCGCAGATGGCCGGCGCTGAGGAGATTTCGGCGGCGCTTGCGCCTTCAACCGAGCGTTCACGCATCGGACTGGTCCTCAATGAGCGGGGCTGGGATCGCTGCGTGGCGGCGAATTGCGACGAGGCCAATGTGGTGGTCTGCGCGACCGACGGCTTCGGCATCCGCAACCAAGGCGCCTCGGCCGCCGAGCAGATCGCAGCGATGCAGGCGATCGCTGCGCGCCAAAGGGCCGAAGGAGGCCCACCGATCACCGTGACGATCTCCGTCGCTTTCGGTTGTCCTTTTGACGGTGAAGTCTCCGAAGACCAGGTGATCAGCATTGTCAGGGCTGCAGCCGACGCAGGCGTCGCTGAAATCGCCTTGGCCGACACCATCGGGGTCGCTGATCCGTGGCTGGTTCGCAGCCGCATCGAAGCCACGCGCAAGGCGGCTCCTGATCAACGTCTGCGAATGCACTTTCACGACACCCGCAACACCGGGCTCGCCAACGCTTTCGCCAGCGTTGAAGCTGGCGTTGACGTCCTGGACGCCAGTTGCGGCGGCCTTGGCGGCTGCCCGTTTGCGCCAGATGCGACCGGCAACATCGGCACTGAAGACCTCGTCTACATGCTCGAACGCGCCGGCTTCGAGACCGGTTATGATCTTGCCGCCCTGATCAGAACCGCCAAGTGGATGGCCGAGATTCTGGGCAAACCTCCGTCGGCCTCTGTCAGCCGCGCGGGCGTTTTTCCGGCTTAGGCCTTTTCGGCCACAAACAGATCCTGGCCGCCGTCGTAATTCCCGCCTGGCGCCCAGTGGCCGTTGAGTTCGCACCTGATCTTGAGACCGGCCTCTGTCACGGCCGCTTCGAGCGCCACGCGCCGATGCGCGATCGCCCGCTCGGGCGTGCGCCGGTCGATAACCGCCGAGGTCTCGTCGAACGGGACGAAGTTGAATTTGTCGGAGGCCTCACGGCCCTGTTGCAGGGCGAAGCAGGTAAACGCCAGACGCCCGCCCGGTTTCAGGACCCGTGCGCTCTCGCAGATGTAATGGCGCACAGCAGCCATGCGCATATGGGTGAAGACCGAAGTGGCGAAGGCAAGGTCGATCGACCGATCAGCGACGGGAAACGCCGTCTCCTGCTCAGCCAGCCTTCCGGCCGGATTATATTCTCCATTCCAGACGTCGAGATGGACGAAGCGCATATGGGGTTGGTCCACAAACCTGCGCCGCGACATGCGGATCGCGGCGCGCGAAAGATCGAAACCCACATAGGATCCCTCATCGCGCAACAGCGGCGCCAACGGCTCAGCGACGCGGCCGTTTCCACAACCGATATCGAGCACATGATCGGAGCCTAAAAGACCGGCATGGTTGATCAGATTGTGTTTGAGTTGCGCGCCGATCGCTTGAAAATCGCCGTCGCCAATATTGTGGATGAAGGACCAAGGCTCTCGTAAGCGGCCAGGATTGGAAAGCCGCGAATTCAGGCTCCTAAAATCCATCAAGGCCCCGGCGAGGCCGCGTCGAAGCGCAGGGGGAGCGTAGCCTGCGAGATGTCGGACAAGCCACGAGGCCATGGTCCCTCTAAGGTCGGTGCGAGATTAGTTGGCGCGCCCTCGCAAGCGCCACACTAGCGGGCGGACAATGGCGGCGACAACGACGACCGGCGACAGCAGCAATGCAATGAGATGTTGGCCCAGCCCTTCCGCCCGCTTGCGGAAGTAGCGCGCCAGGCCGACCCCTTTGTGAAACTCGACCCTGATCGGGCTCGTCAGGCTCGTATGACCAAGGTGAACGACTTCGGCCTTGGGGTGGAAGAGCACCAGCCCGCCCGCCCGACGCACCCGCCAGCACAGATCGACATCCTCCACGTGCAGGAAATACTTCTCGTCGAAGCCCTGAACGAAATTGAAGTCCTCGCGTCGCATGCAAAAACAGGCGCCTGAAATCGTCGGCACTGAAGCGGGCCCGTCTGGCGAGGCTTCGCCTTCCCAATGCACCTCATAGCGCCGCCAGGCCGCGACGTGTTGCGAAAGCCGGCTGAGCGACATCAGCGCGCTCATCGGCGTAATGTCGCCGCGTCGTGCGCCGCGCTGCTCGGTCAGGTCGGCGTTCAACACCCGGCCACCAACAATAGAGGGGACCGGGCGTCCCAGGATGGCGCGGGTGAGCTCGGCGATGCAGCCAGGTTGCAGGAAGGCGTCAGGGTTCAGGAAGACGATGATCTCGCCCTTGGCCGCGCGCGCGCCCAGATTGGCGCCGCGGGCGAAGCCGATATTGCCATGGCCGGTGAGCAAAACCACGCGCGCATCGCTCTCAACCAGGGCGCGCAGGCCGGCGGCCTCGGCATGGCTCGAACCGTTGTCCACGACGACCAACTCATCGACCAATTGATCGCGCAGGACGCAGGCCAGGCTCTGCTCAAGCGCGACCCCGGTCATGTAAACGACCATGACAACAGATACGCTCGGTCGTGCAGACAGGAATTCCGGCAATTCTGCGGATTCTACAGCGACGATCGGTGCGGCGATGCCGTTCATCCAGCCTTCCCTACCGACCGCCCAGCGGTGGGGATTCGACGCCCCCCAAATCGGTTGCAACATCGGGCGGGTTCGCCTGCAAGGCAAGTAGGTTTACCGCGTCCTCGAGATCGACGATCTGCTGTCCGTCCGAACCCAGGCGCCGCAACGCCACCTGACCCAGTTCAGCTTCACGCCGTCCAACGACGGCGATGACCGGGACTTTGGCCAGGCTGTGTTCGCGCACCTTCAGGTTGATCTTCTCATTTCGGAGATCGATTTCCACCCGCAGCCCCCTTGCTCTTAACGCCGCAGCCGCCTTCCTCGCGAAATCGGCGGCGTCAGAGGTGATCGTAGCCACCGTCACCTGAACGGGAGCCAACCAAAGCGGAAACGCGCCAGCGTAGTTTTCGATCATCACGCCGAGAAATCTTTCCATCGAGCCGCAAATCGCCCGATGCAGCATCACTGGCCGCTGCTTGGAGCCGTCCTCAGCCACATATTCCGCATCGAGGCGCTCGGGCAGCACATAGTCGAGCTGAAGCGTGCCGCACTGCCAGGTGCGGCCGATCGCGTCCTTTAGGTGAAATTCCAGTTTTGGACCGTAGAAAGCGCCTTCGCCAGGCAGTAGTTCGACCCGGCATCCGGCTGCAATGGCGGCGCGCTCGAGCTTTTTCTCGGCGACGTCCCATACCTCGTCGGTTCCAAACCGCAATTCCGGCCGCAGCGCCAATTTGACCGAGTGAAGCTGCAGGCCGCAGTCGCGATAGACGCTTTCCAGCAGCCGCACGAACTTGGTCGATTCCCCTTCGATCTGATCGTCGCGGCAGAAGATATGCGCATCGTCCTGGGTGAAGGCGCGCACCCGGAAGATGCCATGCAAGGCGCCTGAGGGTTCAAACCTATGACACGCCCCAAATTCAGCCATACGTAGCGGCAGATCGCGGTAGGATTTCTGGCCGTGATTGAAGATTTGCACGTGGCCGGGGCAGTTCATCGGTTTGACGGCGAGGACTTCACCCTCGACGGTTTCACAGGTGAACATGGCCTGGCCAAACTTTTGCCAGTGCCCCGAACGCTCCCAGAGCTCCCGGTCCATGAGTTGCGGGGCCTTGACCTCGACATAGCCGTCCGCGTCGAGGCGGCGGCGCATATAGGCCTCGACCGTACGGTAAAGGGTCCAGCCCTTGGGATGCCAGAAGATCATGCCCTTGGCCTCTTCCTGCAGATGGAAAAGGTCCATGGCCCGGCCAATCTTGCGGTGATCCCGCTTTTCGGCCTCGGCGATCCGGTGAAGGTAGGCTTCAAGGTCGGCTTCTGAGGGCCAAGCTGTGCCATAGATGCGCTGAAGCTGGGCGTTGCGGTGATCACCGCGCCAGTAGGCGCCGGCGAGCTTGGTCAGTTTGAACGCCTTGCCCACGAATTTCGTCGAGGGGAAATGGGGGCCTCGGCAAAGATCCTTCCAGTCGCCCTGCCGGTAGACGCTGACATCTTCGCCGGCGGGTATGCCTTCAATGATTTCGGCCTTGTAGGCCTCGCCGATCGACTTGAAGTGAGCAACCGCCTCATCACGCTTCCAGACCTCGCGCGAAATGGGCTCGTCGCGATCGACGATCTCCTTCATCCGCTGTTCGATCGTGGCCAGGTCGTCGAGACTGAACGGCTCTTCCCGGGCGAAGTCATAATAGAAGCCATCCTCGATGGATGGCCCGATCGTGACCTGCGTGCCGGGAAACAGCTCCTGAACCGCCTCGGCCATGATGTGACTGGCGTCGTGGCGCAGCGTCTCAAGCGCCTCAAGACTATCGCGCGTCAGGATCTCGAAATGACCGCCGCGCGGTAAGGGGCGATCCACGTCCAGAAGTTCGCCGTCAAGCTTGATCAGCGCCGCGCGCTTGGCCAGCGATGGAGCGATTGAGGCGGCCACCGACTTGCCCGTTGAGCCATCGTCGTATTGGCGTTTTGAACCGTCGGGAAAAATCAGGTCGATCATGTTTCACAGGTCCACTTGCGCGCCGGCCGATTTGGCTTCTGACGCGGAGGCGGGACGGGGTCGAAACCCGCCCCGCCGCCCCAGGGATGGCAACGACACAGCCTGCGACCGGCGAGCAACCCGCCGCGCCACAGGCCGTGGCTGATCAGGGCTTCTGCGGCGTATTCCGAACATGTCGGAAGGTACCGGCATTGCCGCCCGATCAGCGGCGAAAGCGTCAGCTTGTAGGCGCCGAGCGCGCCTCTGACGCAGCGTTCATAGACAGTCATGCCGGCTACGGTGATCTCGAAGAGAGGCCAGCGATTACGCTGCCCCTGGCGGTGGATCAAGCCGCGCCGGCGGGGCTAGTTCGACTTGTGGCCTTACGGACAGCCTCCGTCACAGCCTCGAACGCCAGAAGCGTTGAGGCGTGGCGCGCGGGATAGTCCTTCACCGGGGCGAGCATGGCCAAGTCCGAAAAGCGTCCATCGGGCGCGGGGGCGCCCTCCTTCAGCATAGCTCGAAACTGTTTGCGAGCCAATTCAAGCTCGGCGAGGCTTGCCCCGATCACATGCGCGCCCAGCACCGAGGCGGCCGCCTGGCCAAGCGCGCAGGCTTTCACCTCCTGGGCGAAATCGGCGACGTGATCGCCTTCGGTGACGACGTCGACCAAGACCCGGCTGCCGCAGAGTTTGGAGACCTTCTCCACGCTGGCGTCTGGCGCAGCAAGCCGCCCGACGCGCGGCATGTTCGCAGCCAGTTTCAGCAATTTCGCCGAATAGAGGTCATCGATCATGGTCCCTAGATCGGTGGCCGCAGCGTCCAAGTCAATTTCCCCGTCCGTGCAGGATCAAACGCGGCGACGCCTCCTCGCACGGAGCTGGCGTTTCGTTAATGGGCGTTGCCAGGCCTGATGGGGCCCGCCAAGGTTCCAGCTTGCGAGGCGGCATGACGACAATTTCTCAAAATGCGGTTTGCGAGATCGAACCTGGCCTGGTCTTCGGCCATCGGCGGGGCCTGTTGGTCTTGGCTGGGACCGAGCTTTGGGACCGTATCTCCTTCCACGGCATGCAGGCGATGCTGACGCTCTACATGGTGGGCCAGCTGCTTACCCCTGGACATGTCGAAAAGATCGCCGGCTTTGCGGCCCTTCGGCGCGCCCTTGAAGCCGTGTTCGGCCATTTGACCGAGGAAGGTCTCGCAACTCAGATTTTCGGTCTCTACGTCGGCATGGTCTTCCTCACGCCATCACTCGGCGGGTGGTTAGGAGATCGGGTCTTAGGGCGCAACCGCGCCGTGGTGCTGGGCGGCTTGCTGATGACCGCCGGGCATTTTTGCATGGCGTTTGACCAGTCGTTTCTTCTGGCCTTGGCCCTTTTGATTTTCGGCGCTGGGATTTTTCGGGGAAATCTTGTTCCCCAGGTAGGCGCCCTCTACCCGCCCAACGATCGGCGACGGGTGGTGGCCTTCCAGCTCTACGCCTCGATGATCAACCTCGGCGCCTTTATCGCCCCCTTGGCCACCGGCGCGCTAGCCAAGGCCTATGGCTGGCAAGTGGGGTTCGCCTTCGCCGGCTTTGGAATGCTCATCGGATTGATTGTCTATTTGGCCGGGCGTCGGAGCCTGGTTCTTGACGCCACCGCCGCGCCCCGGCTTGAGACGCCGCCGCTGACCTCTGCAGAACGCCTTGTCGTCATCCGTCTCTTGGGTCTGGTGCCCGTCGCGGCGCTTTTTTGGATCGCCCAGAGCCAGGTCTGGAACACCTACAACCTTTGGGTGCGCGACCATGTCGAATTGCAGATCGGGAGCTTTGTCGTACCCGTCCCCTGGCTGCAGGCGCTCGACGGACTTGCCCCCTTCATCTGCCTGCCTCCCCTGCTGATGTTCTGGCGCTGGCAGGCGCAGCGCGGCCGAGAACCCGGCGAGTTCGTCAAAATCGCAATCGGCTGCTTCATCTTCGGAGCATCGACCTTCTGGCTGGGGGCCGCCCATCTAGTGACCGACGCCCACGGCCGAACGCCGCTCCTTTGGGCTGTGGTGTTTCATTTCGCCTCGAACCTTGGGTGGCTCTACTTCACCCCCACTATTCTCGCGCTCTTCTCACGCGTCGCCCCGGCGCGGGTCAACGCCACGATGATCGGGGTCTATAGTCTGGCAGTCTTCCTGGGCAGTCTGATCAGCGGCCGCTTGGGTTCACTCTACGAAACCTTGCCCGCGAGCCAATTTTGGGCCTTGCACGCCGGGCTCGTGACACTTGGCGGAATGATCATGTTGGCGATCGGCTTGCGCTTTTCAGCGTCCTTCAATGGGGTCCCGGTCGCCACCGCCGCGGTCGCCGGGGCGAGCTCGGTTTAGGGTTGAAGTCCAGCCCGCAGCGCTGCAAGCGCCAGCCGGTCGCGCTCTGCAGCATCGAGGCCTTCAAGTGTTGGGCTCGCCAGGTCCCGTGGCCCAGCTGTGATAGCGCCTTGCTCAATATATAAGACCCGGTCCGCCAGCCGGGCGATCTCGCCGGGGTCGTGGCTTATATAAAGCGCTGGAATGGCCAAGCTGCGATGCAGCCGCTCGAGATAAGGCAAAATCTCCGCCTTGGCGCCGGCGTCGAGGCTGGAAAGCGGCTCGTCCATCAAGAGCAGGCGCGGTTGGGACAGAAGGGCTCTGGCCAAGGCGACGCGCTGGCGCTCTCCGCCTGAGAGATGGGCGGGCGTGCGTGAAAGAAGCGACGCCAGTCCCAAGAGATCGATCGTGTCGTCGAACCCGATCACCGGCTTTGCTGGGGTCCGCTTGGCGCCAAACTCAAGATTGCCGCGCACCGACAGATGCGCCAGCAGGCTCGCGTCCTGAAAGACCACCCCCACGGGCCGGCGATGGGGCGGCATGAAGGTCCGAGCATCCTGCCAAACCTCGCCTCCCACGCTGAGCTCGCCGCTCAGCCGTGTCAGGCCTGCTATGCAGCGCAGCAGCGTCGTCTTGCCTGACCCAGAGGGCCCGCTCAGGGCGGTGATGCCGGTGGGCTCCAGGACAAAGGCCGCATTGAGGCTGAAGCCGCCCAATGCGCCGGCAAACCGACCGCAGATGCGTTTCATTTGACGGCCTCGTCGGTGCGTCGTGCGACGAGCAGCAAGCCCAACAACGCCAGGAACGAAAACACCACGACCCCGGCCGCGAGCCTGTGGGCGTCGCCATATTGCAGGCTTTCCACCAGCTCGTAGATGCGCACCGAAATCACTTCGGTCTTGCCCGGAATTCCACCGCCGATCATCAGCACCACCCCGAACTCGCCAATCGTGTGAGCGAAAACCAGGATCGCTGCGGTCAGGAAGCCCCGCCGGCTGAGCGGAAGCGCGACACTAAAAAAAGCGTCCAATGGCGGCGCCCGCAGCGTGGCCGCCACCTCCATGGGGCGAGGTCCCATAGCCTCAAACGCGCTTCTTATCGGCTGCACCGCAAAAGGCAGCGAATAGACCATCGAACCGATGACGAGACCCTCAAATGTAAAGGCGAGCGTGCGAACTCCGAAGGGATGCAAGACCCCCATCAGCGGGCTTTGCGGCGCGATGGCGATCAGCAGGTAGAAGCCCAGGACCGAGGGCGGCAGGATGATTGGAAGCGTCGTAACCGCCGCAATGACCTCTTTCCACCAGGCCCGGCGTCCGGCGAGCCACCAGGCGATGGGGGTCGCCAGAACGAGCAACAGCAAGGTGGTCAGACTTGCCAGTCTCAGCGTCGTCCAAACAACCTCGTTCACCAATCCATCCTTGCCTGGCCGGCGCAGCGTCCAGGCTCATCGATTGCACCGGCGCTGGCCAACGAATCTGTCGCATGATCGTGGCAGCCTCGGGCGTGGAGTTCGATATGTAGCTCGCACGCACAACGCTGCGCCAGGGCCAGTCATGCGTCGCCCATCGGCGCCCTTGGATAGATCGGCTATGTAGATTTCGACGACGTCAGGGAATCGAGGCGGGGATGAGCGAAAAACCAAACGACCGTAGGGCTTTCTTGCAGCTCGCAGCCGGGGCTGCGCTCGGCGTTTCAGCTCTGCCTCCAGGGGTCGCCAAGGCCCTTGAGCTTCCCGCCAATAAGGTCACCGGCACGATCAAGGACGTCGAGCACGTGGTGATCCTGATGCAGGAAAATCGCTCGTTCGACCACTATTTTGGGACCCTGCGCGGCGTCCGCGGCTTCGGCGATCCGCGGCCCATCGATCTTCCAGGCGGCCAACCCGTGTGGCGCCAGCCGACCAAGGACGGAGCAAGCACGATCGGCCCCTTCCACCTCGACACCTCCACGACGCGCGCCGAGACCATGTACGACCTCGACCATAGCTGGAAGGGAAGCCACGCACGCTGGAAACACCACGATGCGTGGGTTCCAACCAAGACGCCGCTGACCATGGGCTACTTCAATCGCGCCGATGTGCCCTTCTACTACGCCTTGGCCGACGCCTTTACGATCTGCGATGCCTACCACTGCTCGATCTTTGGGCCGACCAGTCCAAACCGCCTCTACCTCTTCACCGGCACGAGCGGGCTAGCCGCCGGCGACGACAGTAAAATCGTCATCCGAAACCCGCCTGAAGAAAAAAACAACAACGCCAATCCGGCCGAGGACTCACCGGAGTTCAAGGGGCTCACCTGGCCCACCTATGCTGAACGACTGCAGGCGGCCGGCATTTCCTGGAAGGTCTACCAGGAGTACGAAAACTACGCCGACAACAGCCTCGCCTATTTCGCCAACTTCCGCGGAATTGAGCCGGACTCAGTGCTCTATCGTCGCGGGCGCGCCTGGTCTCCCGGTTCGACGCCGCAAAACGCCAAGGAGTCCGATGGCGATCACCTGATCGCCCAGTTCGCAGGCGACGTCGCCGCCGACCGCCTGCCGCAAGTCTCCTGGATCGTCACGAACTACAAATTGTCAGAACATCCTCAGGCGACGCCATCGGACGGCGAACACTTCACGGCGCGACTGATCGCAGCGCTGGCCTCCAATCCCAAGGTCTGGGCCAAGACAGTCTTCATTCTGAATTATGATGAAAATGATGGTTTCTTCGACCATGTGCCGCCGCCGGTGCCGCCGAGCGGGGCGGCGGCAGGCAAGAGCACCGTCGCCCTAACTGGCGAGGACTATCACGGCGAGCCGGTGGGATTGGGCCCTCGCGTCCCGCTCCTCGTCGTCTCGCCCTGGAGCAAAGGGGGGTTCGTCAACTCGCAACTGCACGACCACACCTCGGTGATCCGTTTTCTGGAAGCCCGCTTTGGTGTGATGGAGCCGCACATCACGCCTTGGCGGCGCGCCGTGACCGGCGACCTCACCAGCCTTTTCGACTTCAAGACCCCCAACCAGGCCGCGTTGCGCTTGCCCGATACGTCAGACCTGCCGCCCCGCGCCAAAAAGGCTCAGTCGCTGCCTTTCCCAAAGGCCCCGCAGGTCGACGAAAGCCATCCGCGCCAGGAAGCCGGCCAACGGCCGACAAGACCTCTTCCCTATGCCTTTGAGGTGGCCGCCCAGGTCACGAAGCATGGCGTGGCCTTGTCCCTCGCCAACACCGGCGCAGCTGGCGCGGCCTTTGACCTGCGCTCGGCTCAGGGTGGAGAGCCACGGTTCTACGCCGTCGAAGCGGGCAAGACGCTAGTGGATCTGGCGCCGGCCCAGGGGCTCTACGATCTCACCCTTTATGGTCCCAATGGCTTTCTGCGCGGCTTCAAGGGCGACGTCAGCGCTCCCGCTCCCGAGGCTTTCGCGCGCTTTGATCCCAAGGCCGGAGGCCTTCTTGTGACGTTGCGCAACACCGCCCCGCTGCCATTGACCCTGGAGATCAAATCCAACGCCTACCTTGAGACCGCCGCACGCCGGCGCCGGCTTGCGCCCGGCCAAGAGGCGATCGAGGTTTGGGGTCTGAAGGCCAGCCACAACTGGTACGATTTCATCGTGACCTGCAAAGAAGCGCCAGCCTTCCAGCGAAGGCTGGCCGGGCACGGAGAAGACGGCAAGCCCAGCCTCAGCGACCCACTGCTGGGTCGCCAAGCCTAGCTCACCAAATGTGCACGCGCTTGTCCGGCGCCAGGTAGAGCTTGTCGCCCGGCTGAACGTTGAAGGCGGCGTACCAGGCGTCAACGTTTCGCACGATGCCGTTCACCCGGTACTCCGCCGGACTGTGGGGGTTGGTGAGCAGTTGCTGCCGCAGCGCCCCTTCTCGGGTCTTGTCCTGCCAAGACTGCGCAAAGGCGATGAAGAACCGCTGATCGCCGGTCATTCCATCGATGACGGCAGGCTCGCCGTGCTTGGCGACATACCGACGCCACGCAGCATAGGCGGCTTCCAATCCGCCAAGGTCGCCGAGGTTTTCGCCCATGGTCAACTTGCCGTTGATGTGAACGCCGGGCACCGGCTCATAGCTATCGAACTGGCTCCCCAGCACCGCGGCCCGTTCGCCGAACGCCTTGGCGGCGTCTGCGGTCCACCAGTCGCGCACCTTGCCGGTCTCATCGAAGTGGCGGCCTTCGTCGTCGAACCCATGACCCATTTCGTGGCCGATCACCGCACCTTCGCCGCCGTAGTTTGCGGCCGGGTCGGCGTTAGGATCGAAATAGGGAGGCTGCAGGATCGCGGCGGGGAAAGTGATCTGGTTGGCTTGGGGATTGTAGTAGGCGTTGACAGTCTGCGGGACCATCTCCCAAAGGCCCCGGTCAACGGGTTTGGGGAAACGTGCGAGCTGCAGATTCCACTGGAATTTCTCTGCGCGCACCGCGTCACCCAAGAGATCATGGCGATCCACCTTGAGCGCCGTATAGTCGATATATTTCTTGGGGTGTCCCAGGCGCGGATCGAAGGTCCCCAATTTGACGAGAGCCGCCTTGCGGGTCGGCTCGTCCATCCATTGGGCGCTCTTGAAGCGTTCGCCGTAGGCTGCGGTCAGGTTGGCGATAAGTTCGGCCGTTTGCTTCTCGGCCTCTGGCGGGAAGTGTTCAGCCACATAGATCTTGCCCACCTCTTCACCAAGATCGCGGTTCACAAGCTGAACGCCGCGTTTCCAGCGAAGGCGCTGCTGAGGAACGTCGCGCAGGGTATGAGAGAAGAATTCGAATGTCGCCTGATCGAAGGCGTGCGGCAGATAAAGCGCGTGCGAGCGCACGAAGTGATAGGCGAGATAATCCTTCCAGACAGAAAGCGGCGTGGAAGCCAAGAGCTCGCCCGCGGCCTTCACCTCGCTGGGTTCAGCCACCAAGACCTTGCTGGGCGCGCCCAGACCGGCATGGACCATCATCGCCGACCATGGAAATTCGGGCGCGAGAGCCTCGAGCTTGGCCATGGTCAGGGGATTATTGATCTGCTCAATGTCGCGGGTGCGTTCGGGCGCCCAGTGCGCCTCGGCGATCTTGTGTTCGAGCGCGATGATCGCATCGGCCTTGGCGGCCGCATTGGAAATTCCGGCCAGGGTTTGGATCTTGATGACGTAGTCACGATAGGCCTTGCGGAAGGCGTCGTACTTGGCGCCTTCACGCAGATAATAGTCCCGGTTTGGCAGACCCAGGCCAGCTTGATCGAGGGCGACGACGTAGCGGGTCGGGTCGTCCAGGTCAGGACTGACGCCGACATTGACTGGGCTTTCGAAACCATTTTCGGCGAAGAGTTTTGCAACGCCGGCCTTGTTCTTGATCGCCGAGATCTTGGCCAGGTACGGCCTTAGCGGCGCAACGCCGCGCGCCTCGATGCCTTTTTCGTCCATCCAGGCGGCGTAGAAGTCGCCAATCTTCTTTCCGCCAGGCCCGGCTTTGGCGGGATCTTTGGCCAGATGTTCGACGATGTCGTGAACCTGGTTTTCTGCTTCGTCACTGAGCACCACATCGACGCCGGCCGAAATCCGGTCAGGCGCGATCTGGGTGCGCTTGTCCCAGCTTCCATTGACAAATTTGAAGAAATCATCCCCCGGCTTGACCGAAGGATCCATTGAGGAGGTGTCGTATCCCCACGTCCCGAACTTAGCCTTGCCGGGACCTGCCGCTGCGGCGGTCTGGGATAAACTCGCCAGCGCGACAACAGCAACGCCAGTCAGAACCAAGGACTTAAGCTTCAAGGGTCACCCTCCCGTCGACAAGACGCGACACTATGAGGGCTGGCGGGGCTGTGCAACGCACATGGCCCAAAAGCCGCTGGCGTAAGCCTACCGACGAGCCTGCCAGAGAGCTTCGGCGCGGGCCTTCAGGGCTTCGTTGTTCTCCTGGAACGCGCGGTGGATGTTGCGCCCCATCTGCTTGGCGACCCGCGGCCCCAGGAGCCCGCCAATAATTTCGCCATTGGAAACTATGCAGCCGGCTCCCGCGAGGGTCTCGATTTCGAAGTAGCGAATGGTCCGAACGAGGCCCCGAAGCATGGTCAGCCGCCAATGCAATTGTTCGTGGGGCACCCATTCAAGGACTGTCGGTTTGATCTCTTGAGGGGCTTGGCCCGGCAATGCGAGGGTTAGGTCCAGGACCGAGCCTATGTGGATCTCGCCTGACGCCTTGGGATAGAGCTTGTTCCAGATCCGCCAGCTCGCCAGATCGGAGATGACCTCCCAGATCACTTCAGCCGGCGCCTGAACGCCGATGCGATGTTCGATCCGCACGCCGGACGGAGCCTTCGGTGGCGGCAACTTCGGGACCATGATCTGCGGACCCAGCCGCGGCGTTCCGCGGGTTCCGAAGGGACCAGCCTTGAGTTCAGGCATGTTAGAAAGTGGCATCAGGCCTGCTCCTTGATCCGCCATGTGGCCCCGGCGGGTCCATCCATGACCTCGACATTCAACACCGAAAGTTCGGCGCGAATACGGTCAGCCTCTCCCCAATCCTTGGCGGCGCGCGCAACGTCGCGGGCCGCCACGAGCGCGTCGATCCGAGCCTTTAGGCTCGCGTCCGCGCCACCCTGAAACCAGTTCTGCGGGTCAGCTTGCAGGAACCCCATGACCGAGGCCAACCCCATGAGATCCTGTTTGATGGCAGGCGCGCTGGCGGCGTCGTTTCGCACAGCCGCATCCAGGTCGCTGGCGAGTTTCTTCAGGACCGCCATCGCCGAGGGCGTATTGAGGTCATCGAGTAGCGGCGTCAGTTGCTCCTCGCCAAGCGCAGCGCTGCCGCCAGCCTCGACGTGGCGCGCGCGACCGAGCACGCCATAGAGATGGTCCAGAGCGTTTCTAGCCTGGGCCAGCGCATCATCGGTCCACGCCAGAGGCTGGCGATAGTGAGCGCCAAGCAGCGCCCAGCGGATCACTTCGCCAGGATGCTGCTTTAGGAGATCGTGGGCCAAGGCGACGTTGCCCACGCTCTTGGACATCTTCTCATCGCCCATGTTCAGAAAGCCGTTGTGCAGCCAAAAGTGGGCGTAGTCTTGGTGGTGGCCCTCGCACATCCCCTGGGCGCGTTCGTTTTCGTGGTGCGGGAAGACGAGGTCGATGCCGCCGCCATGAATGTCGATGGGAAGTCCCAATTCCTGCTCAATCATCGCTGAGCACTCGATATGCCAACCCGGGCGGCCCGGCCCCCAAGGGCTATCCCACACCGGCTCCCCAGGCTTGGAGGGCTTCCAAAGAACAAAGTCCGCCGGGTGTTGCTTATAGGGCGCAACTTCCACGCGGGCGCCGGCGATCATCTCATCCAAAGGTCGGCCTGAAAGTTGGCCATAACCGCCATAGGCCTGGGTGTTGAACAGCACATGGCCTTCGGCCGCATAGGCGCAGTTGTTGTGAACAAGGCGCGCGATCATTGCGATGATCGCGTCCATCGTCTGGGTGGCGCGCGGCTGGGCGGTTGGCGCAAGCGCGCCGAGCGCGGCGGCGTCACCGTTGTAGGCCGCTAGATAACGGTCTGTAATGGTTGATATTTCAACGCCTTCTTCGACGGCTTTGGCGTTGATCTTGTCGTCGACGTCGGTGACATTGGCGGCGTAGGCCACCGCATCTTCTCCGTAGAGACGACGCAACAGTCGATAGAGCACATCGAAGACGACGACGGGCCGGAAATTGCCGATGTGACTGTAGTTGTAGACCGTGGGTCCGCAGACATACATCGTCACCCGTCTTGGGTTCATCGGAACAAACGGCCGTTTTCGGCGCGCCATGGTGTCGTAGAGAATGAGCGACATTGGTGTCTAACTTACGCAGCGTGACGGTTGCCCGGATGCGGGTTCGGCCCATATACAGATCAGCGGATCGGGAAGCCACGGGAACCCTCGTGAGCTTTCCCATCCAACGAAGGGTGGCCACGCGTCATTCCGGGACCTTCGTCCCGGCGCAACTCAGCCCTGGAAAGACCTCTTTGCCATGGACGCAATTCGCGACCGAACCCTGGTCGGAGCAGACGACCTTGATCTTGAAGCCGTGAAACGCCCATCGCGTGAAGAAGCGATGGAGGCTGTTCGCACATTGATCGCCTGGGCGGGCGACGACCCGCGTCGGGAGGGCGTGATCGACACGCCCAAGCGCGTGGTCGACGCCTATGCCGAATGGTTCGAGGGCTATGCCGCCGATCCAGCCAAGGAGCTGTCTCGGACATTCGAGGACGTCCAGGGCTACGACGACATCGTCATGCTGCGAGAAATCGAAGTCGAGAGCCACTGCGAACATCACATGGCGCCGTTTCTCGGCAAGGCCTACGTCGCCTACATGCCGACCAATCGCGTCGTGGGCATCTCCAAAATAGCCCGCGTCGTGGAAATCTTCGCAAGGCGTCTGCAGACCCAGGAGACAATGACCCAGCAGATCGCCGACGCCATCACCGATAGCCTACGTCCCGCCGGCGTGGCTGTGCTGATCGACGCCAATCACCAATGCATGTCGACCAGGGGCGTGCATCATCGCCATGTCTCGACGATCACGACCCAGTTCACCGGCGTCTTCAAGACCGACCCTACCCTGCGCCAGCGCTTTCTCGACTTCGCCAACAAGAAATAGCTGAAGAAGGGTGCGCCGCGCGTGACGCACCCTTTTTTGGCCCCTTCGTCCGACGCCATCGCGGCCTAACGGCTGGTGCAATCTGCATCAGCGACGTCATATGAAGCCCATGAGCCCTGCAGATTTTCCCGCCGCACCCGACGCGCACGCCCTTGAGCATGGAAGCCTTCTGGCCCCCCGCTTCGACGCCAATGGCCTGATCGGGGCCATCGCCACCCACGCCGACACAGGCGAGGTCCTAATGTTCGCCTGGATGAACGCCCAAGCCCTGGCTGCGACCTTGGAAACCGGCGAGGCGCACTACTTTAGCCGCTCGCGCGGGGAGCTTTGGCGCAAGGGCGCCACCAGCGGACAGATCCAGACGGTTATCGAGGCCCGCATCGATTGTGACCAGGACTGCGTCTGGTTGAAGGTTCGGCCGCAGGGCGATGGCGGCGCCTGCCACACCGGCGCACGCTCCTGCTTCTACCGGGTGATTGAAGACCGCCAGCTGGTGGAACGCCCATGACCATCGCCGAGGCCCTGATCGGCTTCAGTCTGGCCGCCGGCCTTCTCACCCTCACCCCAGGTCTGGATACCGCCCTCGTCCTGCGGACAGCTGCCTCCGAGGGCCCCCCGCGGGCGTGGATGGCGGCGATCGGGGTCTGTCTTGGCACGCTCTGCTGGGGTGCGATGGCGGCGTTGGGCCTTGGAGCTCTGCTGGCGGCTTCACGCTTTGCGTTCAACGTCCTGAAGTGGGCGGGGGCGGCTTATCTGGTCTGGCTGGGCCTCACGCTGATTTTGCGACCGCGCCGGAGCTTTGAACTTGCATCGACGGACGCAAGTCCGAGGCGCGGAACAAGTTGGCTTTGGCGCGGCGTGCTGAACAATCTGCTCAACCCGAAAGCCGGCGTCTTTTATGTGTCGTTCCTGCCCCAGTTTGTGCCGAGCCGTGTTCCTGCCGCCCCTTGGATGTTCATGTTGGCGATGGTGCACGCCGTCATGGGCCTCATCTGGTTTGCGATCCTGATCGGCGCCACCCGGCCGGTCTCAGCGCTCTTGCAGCGCGCCAGCGTCGTGCGCTGGCTCGATCGGCTCACCGGAGGCGTGTTCCTGGGCTTCGGCGTGCGTCTGGCGCTGGATCGGCGCTAGCCAGTTTCAAAGGCGAGACCCCTGATATTCCAGGCGTCACCCGGTAGGTCGCGATCGCCTTCATTGTGAATTGGCGATCCTTGATGCTCGAGATTGCAATCAGCTCGGCTGTGGCCTGGGTGTGGTTCAATGTCAGAAGAACAAACCCCTTGGCCGTCTGGTTGTTGAACAGGACCTCGCGATTATACCTGGCGAAGGCCTCGCTCAGCGGGAATTGAGCGATCGGCTCTCCAGGGCCTGGGCTGGTGATCCCTGCCGTCCCGAACTCGACGGCGACACGCTTTCCGCCCGTCTCAGCGTCATAAAGTTCGTTCGCCCAGAAGGCGTGGCTGTCGCCGGAAAGGACGATGGCGTTGGCGCGAGCCTTTTCGATCAAGCCATAGAGCCGTTGGCGATCGGCGGGATATCCATCCCACCTATCGGTTCCCCAAGGCAGGCCCAAAGCCGCGCTGGCCTCAATCTTGGCCAAGCGGGCAGCACCGGTGCGACCGAGCTCCGATTTCGCATTCGCATAGGCTTCAGCGGTCATGCAGCGCTTGATGGGCGGGGTGGCTAGGCGCGCCATCACCACTTCGTTGCCGACAAGCTGCCAGGGAATTCCCGCCTTCACAGACGCCCCAAGGCCGCGGCCGAGCCAAGCTTCCTGGGTGGCCGACATCATCTTTCGCGCCGGATCGGCCAGCTTTTGCTTAAAGGCTGCGACCTCGGCCGGGGTCGGTTCCTTGGGAAGCTCGTTTTCCGCATAGAGCTGGTGGTCACGCGCGGTCAGCCGAGTTTCGAGCATGAAGAGGCTCGCGACATCGCCGAAATCGAAGCTGCGATTGATCGCAAAGCCGCCGCCAACCGGCTCACGGATCGGCATCCACTCGTAGTAGGCCTTGATCGCTGCGGCCTTGCGCAGGTTCCACTCACCCTCACTCGCGGGTTGGTGGTTCTCCGCCCCGCCGGTCCAGCTGTCGTTGGCCGTCTCGTGGTCATCCCAGACGACGATCCAGGGGGCGCGGGCATGGGCCGCCTGCAGTTGGGGGTCGGTCTTGTACTGGGCGTGACGGCGCCGGTAATCGGCGAGCGTCAGGCAATCGTGCGGCGGGTCGTGTGGCCGCTCACTGGCCACGGGGCTGTCCATCCCGTAGGAGCCGGCGCCGCCATACTCATAGATGTAGTCGCCCAGGTGCACCACGGCGTCGAGGCGGGGAAGCTTGGCGATCGCGCCATAGCCGTTGAAGTAGCCGTTCGGGTAGAGGGCGCAGCTGCAGACGGCGAGCACGACGTCCTTTGTGGGCCCATCTGGCAGGGTGAGGGTTCGGCCGACGGGCGATGAGGCGCCCCCGGCTTCGAATTGGAAATTGTAGACGCGTCCCGGGTCAAGATTGACGACGTCGACCTTGACGGTGAAATCCCTGTCAGGACCGGTGACGCCGCCGCCATGCTTGCCCCCGCCCTTTCCGTCAGCCGGGTCCAGGCGCCAGCGATAGGCGATATCCTCGGCGCGGTGAGTGGTGATCCGCGTCCAAAGAATAACCCTGTCCTGTAGAGGATCGCCCGAAGCGACGCCATGCTGGAAGGAGACGCCGCCCCCCCAGGCGCGAGCCTTTCGCGCAGGAGCCGCAGCTCCCAACCCCATCAGGACCAGCGCATGGCGCCTGTCCAATCGCATCTGTCGCCCCCCGGCCTCGCGCTTGGCGGCGCGCTCACGTATTGGAACACAGAATAACACACCAAGGGGCTCAACTGTGACCACTCTAGGGCTCCAGAGCCTGCGCGACATGATTAAAGGCGAAAATGGCGGCTGAAGCCCCCTACGCGGACGCGGGCGATGACGATTCGCCGGCAATTCGGGTCATCTCGCTTGGGCCGGAAAATGCGCACGGCCGTGTCGACAAAGCGCTGGCGGAGCTCTTTCCGGAATTCTCCCGCGCCCGCGTCCAGGCCCTGATCGCCCAGGGCCTAGTCAGCCGAGACGGCGTGCTGATCAGCGAAGCCTCAGGTAAGGCGATCGCAGGCGATTATCGGCTGGAAATCCCGCTGCCGATCGCCGCAGAACCCAGCGCCCAAGCCATTCCCCTCAACGTGCTTTTTGAGGACGCCCACCTGATCGTCGTCGACAAGCCCGCCGGAATGGCGGTCCATCCGGCGCCAGGAAGCGAACAGGGCACATTGGTGAACGCGCTTCTGCACCACGCCGGCGATAGCCTTTCCGGCATCGGCGGCGTCCTGCGTCCCGGTATCGTTCATCGAATTGACAAGGACACCTCCGGTATTGTCGTCGTGGCCAAGACCGACGCCGCCCACCACGGGCTTTCAGCGCTCTTCGCCGCCCACGACATCGAACGCAGCTATATCGCCCTGACCCGCGGCGCGCCGCGCGGGGCGGCCGGCAAGGACCTGAGCGGCACGATCGAGGGCGCCATTGGTCGATCGTCGTCGGACCGCAAGAAAATGGCCCTCGTGCGCTCCGGCGGACGCCACGCCGTAACGCACTACACAACCGAGCGCCTGTTTGGGCCTGCACAGAAACCGCTGGCCGCGCGCGTCGCCTGCACGCTGCAAACCGGTCGCACGCATCAGATCCGGGTCCATCTCGCCTCGGTTGGCGCGCCCTGCCTGGGGGACCCCGTCTATGGATCAGGTCCGCCGGCCGAGAAGGTCCGCGCGGCCATCGCCCAGTCCGGACTAAGGCGCCAGGCGTTGCATGCGGCGGTTTTGGGATTTCGCCACCCGGTAAGCGGCGCGCCGCTGGCCTTTGAAAGCCCGTTGCCGCCGGACATGGCGCGCTTGCACGCATTGCTGGTCGAGCTTTGATATTTCACTTGCGCAGGAGACGCCAAGGCCGGGCAATCGCCGCGCAACAATCGCGCCCTCATTTGAACGAGCTCCGCACTAGGGTGTGGGGCTGGGGTTTGGGGGGAGCTGGAGGGGTCGACGTCGTCGACCCACAGTTGAGCAGCGCGTGCATTTCAAGAATTTCGCCATGTCCCGGGGCGGGAAAGTCACGCTTTGCGCCGGCGTCTGCGCCTCAGCGCTTCTATGGAGACCAGCCGCCTTTGCGGCCGATGCGCCAAAACCGCAGCCCGCCGCTAAGCCTCCCAGCGTCTCCGAACTGGTGGTCACCGCGGAAAAGAAAGAAGAACCGGGCGCAGCGGTTGGCGACATCAAGCCTGATCTGCAGCTCGCTCCTCAAGACATTCAGACCTATGGCGTTTCGACAATCACTGAACTTTTGAACGAGCTTGCGCCTGAGATCGCAAGCAATTCCGGGCGGGGCGGGGAGCCCCCGGCGATCCTGCTCAATGGCCGGCGGATCTCCGGCGTCAACGAAATCCGCAACCTGCCCACAGAAGCGATCCTGCGTGTCGATATTCTGCCGGAGGAAGCGGCTCTCAAGTACGGCTTCTCGCCCAACCAGCGCGTGGTCAACATTGTGCTTCGCGACCACTATGGCTCCAACCTCGCCGACCTCCAGGCCGGCGCCACGTCACACGGCGACGCCGCCAGCGGCCAGGCCGAAGTAGGCGCGACCCGCATCTTTGGCGAACGCCGCTTCAACTTTGACCTGAAATATAACCCGCAGGCTTCATTGACCGAGGCTGCACGCAACGTAACCCCCCTCCCGACCGACCCCGTTGCGGATCTGGCTGGCGGCCCTCTCGATAATCGCCGGTTTCGGACCTTGGTGTCGGGGAGCCAAGCGGTCTCAGCCAACGCGGTCCTGACCCGACCCATCGTCGCCGACATCAGCGCCACGCTCAACGCCACGTTTTCAGCGACGAGGAGCGACACCTTGCGTGGACTGCCCACGGTTGATCTCGTTGATCCGACCCCCGCGGGCCCGGTGCAGGTCGATCGATTGGCGCCAGGTTTTGGCGTGTTGAACCAAGACGCCGACAGCTGGACCGGCCACTTAGGCGTGAGCTTCAACCGTGACATCCAGGCCTGGCGTCTGGCGCTGACGGGCAACTACGACCACGCCGACAACCAAAACGCCAATGACCAGGGCCTCGACGTCGGGGCCTTGCAGGCTGCGATCACAGCCAGAGCCCTGACAATAACGCCAACGGGGGCCATCGCGGCCAATTTGCTGAGCCTCAGGGCCCCAGACACCGGGCATGCAAAATCCGACACCGGCAATATTCAATTTATCGCCTCCGGGCCGATCTGGACTTTGCCATCCGGAGACGTGCGCACGAGCTTGCGTGTTGGTGCGACAGGCGACCTCTTCTCCTCGGTCGCTGAGCTGGCTGGGGTCGAACAAACCGCCAAGCTTTCGCGCACTACGACCAACGCCCAGGCCAGCATCGACCTGCCGTTGACCAGCCGCAAGGCCAGCGTCGCGCCCTGGCTGGGCGACGTCAGCGCCAACGCCCACGCAGCCGTTGACCAGCTTTCCGACTTCGGAACGCTGACGACGTTTGGCTATGGCCTGCATTGGACGCCGTTTACGGGCCTCAGCATCTTGGCCTCTCGTCTTCGCGACCAGGCGGCGCCGAGCCCTCAGCAACTGAGCGGCCCCTTGTTGCTGACGCCGCGCACCCGAATATTCGATTTTTCGACGGGTCAGAGCGTTGACGTGACCCAGGTCTCCGGCGGCAATCCGGCGCTTGTCGCTGACCATCGCGACCGCACGTCCTTGCGCGTGACCTTCCAACCCTACGCCGACAAGCAGCTGATCTTCCGCGCCGACTACAATCAGATCCGCTACAAGAACCCCATTTCCACGTTTCCTTCGGCCAGCGCCGCAATTGAGGCTGCGTTTCCCGATCGATTTATTCGCGACGCCGAAGGCGACCTGACGCAGGTCGACTACCGCCCCATCAACTTCTTCAGCCAGGCGGTGACGTCGTTGAAGTGGGGTTTCGACTATTCGCGGCCGATCGGACCGGTGACCGCTGCGCCGCCGCGCAACAACGCCTTGGCCCAGTTGCGTCGCGCTGTTCCAGGCGTCGGCGCCGCCCTGGCGGGCCGTCGTCCGGGAGGACCTGATGAGGCCGGGCCGCAGGGCTTGGCCGGGCAGGAAGCGAGCCCGGGTCCAGCCGGGGCCGCTTCGGGCGCTGGCCCATCGTCTGTCGCGCCCCAATCCGACGGTCCGGCGGGTGGAGCATTTGGCGGAGGCGGTTTTCGTGGGGCCGGTGGCGGCTTGGCCGGCGGGGGGCGGAGCGGAGCAGGACGAGGCGCCCAGGATGGACGCCTAAGGGTCGCTATCTTCCACACGGTCTATTTCGCCGACAACGACGTGGTGCGGCCGGGCGGCCCGCGGCTGGACTTCCTCGACGGCGAGGCCATCGGCGGTCTCGGCGGCCAACCGCGCCAGGAGATCCAGGCGCAGATCAATATCGCCGAGCGCGGTTATGGCGCCGAGCTTAACGCCGATTGGAAGAGTGCAACCACAGTTAGGGGCGGCCTGGCGGGCGCCTTTGGCGCAGCGTCGGGCGACCTCGACTTTTCAGGGATCGTCAAGGTCAACGCGCGATTGTTCGCCGATCTTACCCAGCGCAAATCTCTGATTGAGCGCGAGCCATGGCTGAAGGGAGCGCGCATCAGTTTTTCAGTCTCTAACATCTTCGATCAACGCATCTCCGTGCACGATCTGACAGGCGCCACGCCCATTTCCTTCCAGCCGGCCTACATTGACCCGCTCGGCCGCACGTTCCGTATCGAATTTCGCAAGCTGTTTTCCTAAGGGCGCCGCGCGGCTAAGGGCCCAGCTTTGCTGCAGGCCATGTGAGAATCCTTGGCCTTGAAGACGCCACTATCCGACGCTAGAAAATCCCACTAACGCAGTAGGACATTTCGAGCTGTTCTCCCCGGGTCTTCCGCCGCCGCAACACCATACATATCTAGGTGTCGAGAGCGGGCGGACCCTGCGCGCGAAACGCGCGGCGGCCTGATCGTCCTGAAACTGAGGGGATAATAAAAGATGGCCGCAAGCGCTCTGTCAGTGATGTCGCCCGATGGTGGCCTCAGCCGATATCTGTCTGAAATTCGCAAATTTCCGATGTTGGCCAAGGACGAGGAATTCATGCTCGCCAAGCGTTGGCAGGAACATGAAGATCCTGACGCCGCCCACCGCCTGGTGACCAGCCATCTTCGGCTGGTGGCGAAGATCGCCATGGGCTACCGCGGCTACGGCCTGCCGATCGGCGAGGTGATCTCTGAAGGCAACGTCGGCCTGATGCAGGCGGTCAAGAAATTCGATCCGGACAAGGGTTTCCGCCTGGCGACATACGCAATGTGGTGGATCCGCGCCTCGATCCAGGAATACATCCTTCGCTCCTGGTCGCTCGTGAAGATGGGCACCACCGCTGCGCAGAAGAAGCTCTTCTTCAACCTGCGTAAGGCCAAGAGCGAAATCTCCGCCTTGCAGGAAGGCGATCTGCATCCCGACCAAGTCTCGACCATCGCCACCAAGCTCGGCGTCCTGGACGAAGAAGTGATCTCGATGAACCGCCGCCTCTCAGGTGGAGACGCCTCGCTGAATTCCCCCATGCGGGCGGACAGTGAAAGCGAGTGGCAAGACTGGTTGGTGGACGACACCACCCCCTCGCAAGAAAGCGTGGTCGCCGACGATCAGGAGAAGACCATTCGCATGAGCCTCCTGGAGGAGGCCATGACGGAGCTTTCCGATCGCGAGCGCCATATTTTGACGGAGCGCCGGCTGAAGGACGAGCCCACCACGCTCGAGGAGCTGGCGTCGCAATATGGCGTCAGCCGCGAGCGCGTTCGCCAAATTGAGGTGCGAGCTTTCGAAAAGCTGCAGAAATCGATGAAAGCCGCGGCCCTGGACCGCAATCTTGTTGACGCCTAGGCCGGAAAGGCGCGGCGGGGCCAATCCGCGTTTTAAGGCCGCTGCGGCTTGGTTCTAAGCACGACCGAAATCCAGCAAGTGGCCAAGCCCAGGACGGCCGCGAAGCCCCCTTCCCGCTCCCCCATGGCCGGGGCGACGAATTCCATCGCGGACCATCGGGGCCGGACGCCTAGGTCTAAGGTCTAGGCGGCGACGGACTCATCCTTGGGCAGGTAGGCCAGAAGGGGCGCGGCCTTTAGCTTGAGCCCGGGCGTGTCGTAAGGTGCGCCTTTGGCTTCGATCTCGTCCAGATAACGACCAAAATCAATTGCGGCCGTGGTCAGCTTGAGGTCGGCGACGCTCATTCCGCATTTGCGAAGATCAGTGACCTGCACCTGCATCGAGCGCATGGCCTGGACAGGATCGCTCTGGGCCGCCTCAATCGCCGAGCGCAGGATCTTCAGGGCCTGGGACATGCGTTCTGCGTCCGGCGTCGCGCGGACATCTGAACGGCGCTTCAACGAGCCAGTATAATCACCGGAATTGAACCTTCGCCGATCTGGGCCGACGTATTCCACGGCCTCCACCCAATCGCGCTGGCGAAGGGTCACAGCCTCGAGACGGCGCAGAAGGTCTTTCACAGTAAAGGGCTTGCGAAGGAACTCGTGAACTCCGGCGTCTCTAGCAGCCAGAATTCCACCGGCTGTCGCCTGGCTCGTGACCATGATCACCGGGACGTAACGGGCCGAGATATGGCTGCGGCGAAGCACCTTGGTGAACGCCGCGCCATCCAGGGGCGCGGGGCCCATTTCTACGAAGATGATCTGCGGATCAAAGCTGCCGGCGAGGCGAATGGCCTTCTCGTTGGTCTCGGCCACCCAGACCTGAGATCCGGCGATGTCACGCATCAATTCGCCGATCAATCGTGCGCCCGCAGGCTGCGGGTCAACGATCATAACCCGCTGCAGCATGGGGGCCATGCGCTGAATGAACTTGGCGTCGGCGTTGAACAAGGGATCACACTCCGGATACCGGCGATTGCTAACCCGTGACCGGTAAAGATCGCCTTGACGAAAATCGTGCTCGCCCAGAGGTTTAGCGGGCCGGGGTCTAATCCTGAAATGGATCTCGAACGAGGATCATGTCCTGGCGCTGCGGGCTGGTTCCCAGGAGCGCAACCGGGGCGCCAATTAATTCCTCGATGCGACGAACATATTTGATGGCGTTGGCCGGCAGGTCTTTCCACGACCGCGCGCCCTGCGTCGTCGAATTCCAGCCCTCCATTTCCTCATAGACTGGCGTCAGCGATTGCTGAGCTTTCAATCCGGCCGGCAGATAACTGAGCTCGCGGTCTCCCGCGCGGTACCCGGTGCAGATTTTCAGGCTCGCCAACCCATCCAGCACATCGAGCTTGGTGAGCGCGATTCCACTGATGCCGTTCAGGGCGACCGACTGACGGACCAATACCGCGTCGAACCAGCCGCAGCGGCGGTTACGGCCGGTCACGGTGCCGACTTCCTTGCCCACAGTTCCCAGATGCTGGCCGACGGCGTCATGGAGTTCAGTGGGAAAAGGCCCCTCGCCGACCCGGGTCGTATAGGCCTTGACGATGCCCAGCACATAACCTGGCGCGCGCGGCCCCAGGCCTGAGCCGGCCGCGGCCTGACCGGCCACGGTGTTGGACGAGGTGACAAAGGGATAGGTGCCGTGATCGACATCGAGCAGTGCGCCCTGCGCGCCCTCGAAGAGCACCCGCTTGCCGGCCTTTACAGCCTCGTCGAGCAAGAGCCATGCGGGCCTGGCGAACGGCAAGATCCTTGGCGCGACATCTTCCAACTCAGCCAGGAGCATCGCTCCGTCGATGTCGGGCAGCCCCAAGCCGCGGCGAAGCGGGCTGTGGTGGGTCATGAGCCGGTCAATCTTGGCTTCAAGCGCCGCGCGATCGGCCAGGTCGGCGACACGGATGGCTCTGCGCCCCACCTTATCTTCATAGGCCGGGCCAATGCCGCGCCCCGTGGTGCCGATCTTTTGGCTTGCGGCGGCTTCGCGCGCCTGATCGAGGTCGCGATGCAAAGGCAGTATCAAGCAGGCGTTGTCGGCCACCACCAGAAGGTCTGGACCGATGGAGACGCCCTGGCCGCCCAGTTTTTCGATTTCCGACAGGAGGTGCCAGGGGTCGACCACGACCCCGTTGCCGATCACCGAGAGCTTGCCTTGCACGACGCCCGAGGGCAGCAGCGACAGCTTATAGACCTGGCTTCCAACCACCAGGGTGTGACCGGCATTATGGCCGCCCTGAAAACGAACCACGACATCGGCGCGATTCGACAACCAATCGACGAGCTTGCCCTTACCCTCGTCGCCCCACTGAGCGCCGATCACGGTGACATTGGCCATGGATACGATCCCTCCACCTGCCGGGAGAAGACCAGCCGCCCTTCGACAGGTGCTCGGCGTCTGGCTGGGATCACTTTGACGCGCCGGCTCACCGGACGCGGCGGGTGTTTAGACCACCCTTGGCTTCGCCTCAACCCCTCCAGCCTATGCAATAACCCGCCCGTCACCTGAGCACCCGCGACCAGGTTGAGAGCGCGAGGTGAGCATCGATGGCGGACGCGCGCCGCTCTATGAGATTTGACGGAAACCTCTCAAGGGCCAAGCCCCGGCGTCCTTCTGATCGCGGGCTCAGGCCCCACCGATCGAGACGGTTTGCGGCGTCATCGAAGCCTCCGGAGCAGGCAGACCCATTGGCCCAGCCGGCCGCTCGCGCCGGGTCGCATGGAGGCCATCATTCCTTTTGTGAAGGATGCACGCCCTTAAGGCGACGTGGCGTCTCCCCTCCCAACCCGGCATAGGGGCTATGCCAATGTACGAAGCGGCTTAGGATCCAGACGTCACCGAAGTTGCTGTGCGGGGTCCTGGAAACCTCATCTGGGCGACCAGCCCGGAACGCGCCAGGCCTCTCGCCAGGCCGCTGCGCGCGCGCTATCAGGCGCGTATGGACATACCTCGCTTTCACCTAGCCTTTCCCGTGCGCGATTTGGCCGAAGCCCGCGCTTTCTATGGCGACCTGCTGGGCTGTGCGCAGGGCCGATCTAGCCATGAATGGATCGATTTTGATTTCTACGGTCATCAGATCGTGGCCCACCTTGCGCCCCATGAGGTCGGTCACCACTCCACCAATCCAGTCGATGGCCACGATGTGCCGGTGAGGCACTTTGGAGCCATTCTGTCGCCGTCGGACTGGGAGAAGCTCGCCAACCGTCTTAAGTCCGCCGGCGTGAGCTTCGTCATCGAACCCCACACGCGCTTCAAGGGTGAAGCGGGGGAACAGTCGACCATGTTCTTCCTCGATCCTTCCGGTAACGCGCTGGAATTCAAAGCCTTCGCCGACGACGCCATGGTGTTCGCGAAATGAGCGTCACCTTTGTCGACATTGAAGCGGCCGCGGCGCGCATCAAAGGCCACGCCGTCGAAACGCCGCTCGTGGAAAGTCCCGCGCTCAACGAGCGCCTTGGCGCGCGGGTGCTGCTGAAACTTGAGACCCTGCAAAGGGTCGGAGCTTTCAAGTTTCGAGGCGCCTACAATCGGCTGGTCCAGTTGACGCCTCAGGAGCGCCAGCGCGGCGTCGTGGCCTTTTCCTCCGGCAATCACGCCCAAGGCGTCGCGCTTGCAGCCAAACTGCTTGGCATGCCGGCGCTCATCGTCATGCCCTCCGACGCACCGGCCATGAAAGTCGCCAATACTCGCAGCTACGGTGCAGAAATCAGGCTCTACGATCGACTGAACGAAAGCCGCGAGGCGATCGCCGCCGAGATCGCCCAGGCGCGCGGCGCCGTCGTCGTGCCAGCCTTTGATGATCCGCACATCATCGCAGGCCAAGGCACCGCGGGCCTGGAGATGATCGGCCAAGCCGAGGCCCTCGGCGCTCAGTTCGATCTTGTCCTGACCCCGGCCAGCGGCGGCGGCCTCATGGCCGGTGTCTCCGTGGCGATTAAGGCGCTTTCACCAAGAACCGATCTTTGGGCAGTCGAGCCTTCGGGTTTCGATGATCTGGCGCTTTCGCTGAAGGCCGGTGAGAGGGTGACCATTCATCCCACGACCCGCTCGCTTTGCGACGCCTTGGAAAGCCCGGCGCCGGGCGTGCTCAACTTCCCGATTTTACAAAAAAACCTCGCCGGGGCGCTGGACGTCACGAACGGCGAAGTCACCGAGGCCATGCGTTATGCATTCGCGACCCTGAAACTGGTCGTCGAGCCTGGTGGAATTGCTGGTTTGGCCGCACTGCTGGCGGGCAAGGTGGCCTCGCAGGGCAAGACCATAGGCGTCGTGCTTTCTGGCGGAAACGTCGATCCTGAGCTCTTCGCGCAGGTCCTGCGCTTTGAACTTTAGCTCTCGGGGGCCAGTCGCTGGGCCGTCGGCCATAGGGCGCGCAAACCCCGCAGGGCCAGGCAGCAAGCCCCCGTGGCCCAAGCCGCCAGGTGCAAGGCCTGGTCAAAGGTCGTTCGGGTGACGCCCTTGGGTTAGAGCCGGTCTTCGGGGGCCGGCTCCAAGGGCGGATGCCGCGGTGTGACGAGCTTGGCCAGAATCGGCCTTAGCCAGGTCTCAAAGTCGTCGACGAACTCGTAGACCACCGGCACCAGGACCAGAGAGAGGATGGTTGACGTCATCAACCCGCCGATCACAGCCACGGCCATCGGCTGGCGGAACTCTGCGCCTTTTTCGAGGGCGAAAGCCGTCGGCAGCATGCCCGCGGCCATGGCGAGCGTCGTCATGATGATCGGCCGGGCTCGCTCGCGGCAAGCTTCGAACAGCGCCTCTTTCTGGGTCATTCCCTCCCGCTCGCGTTCGATGGCGTATTCGACAAGCAGGATCGAGTTCTTGGCGGCCAGGCCAAGCAGCATCAGAAATCCGATCAGCGATGGGATCGATAGCGACAGATGGAAGATCAGGAGGCCGAGGAACGCTCCGCCGACCGCGAGCGGCAGGGCCGATAAGATCACCGCCGGCTTGAAGAACGACCGGAACAGCAGCACCAAGACGCCATAGATCATCGAGACGCCGGCGAAGATCGCCAGCAGAAAGCCGCCGAAGAGATCGGCCATGGCCTGCTGATTTCCGATGGCCGCGGGATGCACGCCGGCCGGCAGATGCTTCATTATCGGCAGGTTGTTGACCGCGCGCTGGGCCTGGCCCATTTCGACGCCGTTCAACTCCGCGCGAACGGTCAGTTGGCGCTCACGGTTGAGCCTATCGATGCGCGCAGCGCCGGCTTGGAAGCTGATATCGGCGACGCTTGACAAGGTGGTCACCCCGCCGTTGCCGGTGGGCACGCGAAGGTTGGCGATACGCTCAACACTGTCACGCGCATCCTGCGGGAGACGAACGCGGATCGGAATCCGACGCTCCCCCTCGTTGAACTTCGCCACGTTGGCGTCGATGTCGCCGACGGTGGCCACCCGCACGATAGTGGCGATGGTGTCGGACGAGACGCCGAGCTGGGCGGCCTCCTCCACCTTGGGCCGAATTACGACCTCAGGCGCTTCGGGCGGCTTGGAGGGGTGAGGGTCGGCAAGCTCCGGGAGCGCACGCATCTCACGCTCAAGCTCCAATGCTGCCCGCTGCAGGTTCTCGGGATTGTCGCCTCTTAGGATCTGCTGGTAGCCCGCTCCACCTTGGAAATCGAGGAAGGTGAGGCGCGCATCGGGAATGGCTCGAAGGCCCGCGCGCAACCGGCTCTTGATCTGATCGCCGCTTTCGTGGCGCTTGGGATTAAGCAGGATCGTGGCGGTGCCGCTTCGAAGATCGCCGCCGCCGCTGCCAACCGATCCTGGCCCGAATGACGAAACCGTCGAGCCGATCTGAATAAACACCCCCGTTACGTCCTGCTGACCCGCGAAGAGATCGTTGAGCCGACGCGCTGTGTCCTCCATCGCCGACACCGAGGCGCCAGGCGGGCCTTGAATATCAACATAGAGAAAGTCCGGATCCCCCGCGGGTTGAAAGCCTTGCGGCAGCAGGGGAAAGAGCGTCAGCGAGGCCACGAACATCACAAAGCCCAGGAAAGCTGCAACGATGCGATGGGCGAGCGCCCATTGCAGAACGTCGTGATAAAATCCCTGGAAGGGTTTGCGCTCATGGGGCTTGGCTGTGGGTTTCAGCAGATAGGCCGACATCAGCGGCGTCACCAGGCGCGCGGTCGCCAGTGAAAAGAGCACCGCGACCGAAACCGTCAGACCGAACTCTTTGAAAAATTGTCCAGGAATGCCGGGCATGAAGCTGACCGGCGTGAATACAACCACGATCGCCATGGTGGTTGCGACCACGGCCAGTCCGATTGCATCGGCCCCTTCAAGGGACGCCTGGTAGGGGCGCAATCCTCGGGCGACGCGTTTCTCGATGTTTTCGATTTCGACAATGGCGTCATCGACCAAGATGCCGACCACCAGGGTCAGGGCGAGCAAGGTCACCACGTTCAGTGAGAAGCCCAGCAGCTTCATTACGAAGAACGTAGGCACCAAGGAGATCGGCATGGCGACGGCGGTGATCAGCGTCGCGCGCCAGTCTCGCAGGAACAGGAACACCACGAACGCCGCCAACAGCATGCCCTCAGTGAGCACGTGCTGGGTGGCGTGGAAGCTGGCGCGCGTATCGTCGACGGACGAGAAGATCTTGGAGAATTTTACGCCAGGATGGGTCTTCTCCAGCTGTTTGATAGCCGCAGCGACGGCGTCTTCAGCGACAACATCACTGGCCTCCTTGGTCTTGGCGACCTGGAAGCCAACCACGGGTCGCCCGTTCAGCCGCGCGAAACCGCGCACTTCCGAGGAGCCATCGCCGACATCGGCGACATCAGACAGCTTCACAAACCGGCCGGCGCCGGTCGGGATCGTCAGGTCTCTAATCTGGGCGACCGATTGGGCGTTGGAATAGACCCGAAGCGTCTGTTCGCGCCCGCCCACATTGACCCGACCGCCGGGCGAGTCGGTCACAAATCCGCGCAGCGCATTATTCACCTGGGTCGCGGTCAGACCGCGTGCGGCGAGCCGGTCTGGGCTGACCACCACATTGATCTCGCGCGAGACGCCGCCCACGCGGGTAATCTGCGAAACGCCGGTCGCCGCCTGAAGCGTGCGCGAAATTGTGTCGTCAATAAACCAGGACAGCTCATCATCGGTCATGCCTGGCGCGCTGACCGCGTAGGTCAGGATTGGCGCGGAGGAGTCAATTTCGATTTGCTGGACGATCGGCTCGTCGATGTCGCGCGGCAGAATCGCGCGCGCCTGGGCGATCTTGGAGCGGATTTCGTCGGTCTTCTTCTGCAAGTCTTCGCCGATCTCGAACTCCATCGAGGTCGTCGAGGCGCCTTGGCTGACCGTGGACTGAATGTCCTTGATGCCGCTGACGCCAGCCACGGCGTCTTCCACCGGTCGGGTGACCTGGGTCTCAAGTTCACCGGGCGCGGCTCCGTTCTGGGTGACCGTCACTGCGATCACCGGAAACTGGATATTCGGGTACTGTTTGATCGGCAGTCCCATGTAGCTGATCACCCCGGCCATGATCAGGCCGAGGAACAGAACAGCGACTGGAACTGGGTTACGGATTCCCCAGGCGGAAATCGCAAATCGGCGGTCGTGGGTCTCGCTCATCGGCCGACGGCCTTGGCCGGAAGGACCGGTGCGCCTGTGTCAGGCCTGATCAAATCGCCATCGATGAGAAAGGCGGCTGCGTTTTGAACGATGCGCGAGCCGATGGGCGGTCCCTTGGTGAGCTGGACGTAGCCGCCTCCGCGCTGGCCGGTCACCACGGGGACGTGTTTGACGTGATTGTCGGGTCCCACAACCATGACGCTGGCCCCATCAGCATCAAAGCGCACGGCGGTTTCCGGCGCAGCCGCAACGCTCCCGCTCGCCTCGGTGAAAACCGCACGCCCAAAGCCGCCGACCCGAATATCCGGATTGAGCGGTAGGTGAATTCGAACAACGCCCAGCTTTGATTGGTTGTCGATCTGGGGGCTCACCAGTCGCACGACGCCTTGCACGCTGGCCCCGTTAGGAAGCGTGACCAGCGCATGCTGCCCAGGTTTTATCTTGGCCAGGTCGTCCTGGGAAAGTTGAGCGGCGAGCTCGACTTCACTATCGCGCGCAATGCGGAACCAGGGGGTGGCGGCGCCCGTGGCGGATATGTCGCCAGGCCGCACGGTGCGCTCAAGGATCAGACCCGAAACCGGCGCGGTCACCGAAAGCTTGGTGATCCGGGTGCGCAGGTCTTTCAAAGCGGCGGCTTGGGCGCCGGCCGTCGCCTGCGCGGCGCGCGCCTGGAAACGACGCTGGTCGATCTGTTCTTGAGAAAGAACGCCTGCGTTATCCAAATCCTTGACGCGGTTAGCCTGGTCGACGGCCTGTTGGGCCTGAACCTGAGCCTGGGAAGCGACGGCTTCGGCCTGTGCGAGCTGGGCCTCGACCAGCGCCGGATCGAGCGTGACAAGGGTTTGGCCCTTTTTCACCGTGTCGCCCAAATCAACCAGCACCTTTGAGACGCGATAACCACTGACCTCGGGAAACACCGAAGCCTCCTCGCGCGACACCAAATCGCCAGACGCCGCAAGCGCACCGCTCAGGGATTGGTTCTCAAGCGTCACGACCCTGACGGTGCGGGCGTTCTGCGCCTCGCTGGTTTTGGGCGCAGGCTTGTGGCAGCCGGCCAAGGCGAAGGCGGCCACCAGGGGCAAGATCGAAAGCAGTCGTTTCATACGGGTCACGTCTCAGCGGGCCTGCTTGTCAGTGAGAAAGCGCTCGGCGGGCCAGCCGCCGCCGAGCGCCTTAAAGGCCTGAATGGTCCGACGGGCCGCCTGCACCTGGGCCGCGGTCAATTGCGAGCGCGTCGCGCGCCAGGACTGCTCCGCCGACAGCGTTGTTTGCAGGTCGTTGAGCCCGCGATCATAGCCAAGCTTAATGGCGCGATAGCCGCGCGCCGCGCGGGCCTCGCCATCGGTAAGCAGCGCCACGCGCTTGCGATCAGCGTCAAGGCCGACCAGCGCGCCTTCGGATTCCGAAAACGCGGTTTGTACTGCCTTTTCATAGGCGACGACGGCCTGCTCAGTGCGCGCGTCCTGCGCCTTCAGCTCGGCGAGAAGCCGTGGGATCGACAGCAGCGGCTGGCTGAGGGCTGCGCCGTTGATCAGGGCTTGCGCCGTAACGGCGAAGCCGGGCTGCGATTCCTTTTGCCAACTTAGACCTGGCGTCCAGTCGAGGGTCGGCAGGAAGGCCAGGATATCGGTCTCTTTGCGCCCGCTCGCGGCCGCCACGCGCGCACTGGCCTCGCGCACGTCAGGCCGGCGCTTCAGAAGTTCGCTTGGCATCGAATCAGGGATCGCCGGCAAATTCCCGACGCTGGCGTCGACCGTAATGTTCGTGGTCGGCTCGACGATGCGGCCGGCCAGGATCAGAAGGGTTCGACGCTGGGCCTGAAGCTGGGCCGTGAGGCCCTCGGCCTGGGCCTTGGCCTGGGCGAGATCACCAGCGACGCGATCCGCATCGGACGTCGCCGCCAGCCCCACGACCGCCCGCTTGGTGGCTGTTTCGTAGAGCTCTTGTTCGATGCGTTGGGTCTCGCGTGCGTCTTCGAGCTGGATCGCAAGGCCGCGGGCCTGGAAATAGGCGTCAGCGACGTTGGCCGCGAGGCTGGCGCGCGCGCCTTCAAAATCAAAGCGCGCAGCAGCGCGATCACCGTTCACCGCTTCGCGCGTGGCGAAGAAGCGCCCGAAAATATCGGCCTCCCAACTGACGTTGAAGTTAAAGGCCGCGGCGTCGGTGACGCCGCTCGTGGTGAACCCCGGAATGTCGAAGACAGTACCGGCCAGCTGACGGGTGCTCGTACGTCGATCTGAGCCGGAGATGTCGCCTTGCGGCAGGTAGTTGGTCAGGGTCTCCACCCGGTCCGCACGGGCTTCGTTGAGACGCGCTTGGGCTGAACGGGCGTCGGGATTGCGCGCCAAGGCCTGGTCCACCAAGCCATTAAGCTCAGGATCCTTGAAGGTCAGCCACCAGCGATCAAGATCGATCGAACCTGCAGGCGCACGATCTGGGCCGCCCTGGGCGCCCTCATAGACCTGAGGCAGCTGAACGTCGGGGCGCCGCACATGGGCGCAGGCGCCGAGCGTAAGGCAGGCCAAGGCGACGACGGGTATGACTGCACGCATTGAGGATTTTCGTGACCGAGACGCCGCGGGCCGGGAGGACTTGTCCCTAGTCGCCGCCCGCACAGCAGTTGGATGCAACGCCCCCATTGGATGCAGAGGCGATAGACGGACGTCTAACGACATGAACACACAAGCCCAGTGATATCCCCCGCAGTCCGCCTCTCGTCGGGCGTCTCTGCGGATCCTCCTCTGATCTAAACTCCGTATGTTGTAAAGTGTTAATCGCCGTGTAGTTTGGACGCATGGCGACAGAATTCACGGGCGGCGGTGATCCGGGACGCAGCATAGCTCTGCTTTGGGGCGTCCCTAGTCCTACCCGCCGCGGGCCCAAGCCGCGCCATTCCGTCGAAGACGTCGTACAAGCCGCAATCGCCATCGCCGACGCCGATGGGCTGGCGGCGCTTTCGATGCGCCGGGTGGCCGAGGTGCTCGGCTCTTCGCCCATGTCGCTTTACACCTACGTGCCTTCGAAGGCCGAACTCGTCGACCTGATGCTCGATCGCGTGGCCGGAGAAGACCAGCTCCCGAAGGGTCCGGTTCGCGGCTGGCGCGCGCGGCTCGAACAGATCGCCCGGCAGGGCTGGGTGCGCGTCCAGCGCCATCCCTGGATCCTTCAGGTCGGAACCCATCGGCCGCCCCTGGGTCCCAATGTCCTGGCCCGCGTGGAGACCATGCTCTGCGCAATCGATGATCTGGGTCTGAGCGAAATGGAGATGGACCAGATCACCTCTCTCGTGGGGGATTATGTCCGCGGCGCCGTTCGCGCCGCCTTGGATGCACGCGAGGTCGAACAGCAGTCAGGAATGACCGATGAGCAGTGGTGGTCGCTGAACACGCCGCTGCTTGAAGGACTGGTTGACCCTAAGCGCTACCCGACAACGGTGCGGATCGGCGAAGCCTACAAGAGCGGCAAGATCCGCGCACCCGATCACGAGCGAAACTTCGAGTTCGGTCTGCAGCGCGTGCTCGATGGCATCGCCGTATTCATCAAAAGTGCGCGCACCCCGGCCTAGCCGATTGCGCGCGACGCCATTAGGGTCGCGCCAACCTTGGCGCCCCACTTTTTCGAGTCCTCGATGAAACGCTTCCTTTTCTACGCCGTCGCTCTCTGTTCAGTCGCCACCACGGCGCTGGCCGCCGACGTCAAGATCGACCCGGCGCGGCTTTCAGAACACATCAAGGTGTTGGCGTCGGACGCCTTCGAGGGCCGTGGCCCCGCTACAGCCGGCGAGGTCAAGTCGGTGGCCTACATCACCAAAGCATTCAAGGCCGCAGGCCTTATGCCTGGCGGCGACAAGACCAAGTCTGGCCGCGCGTGGACCCAGGACGTCCCATTGGCTGAATTCAACATCAAGGGTCCGGTGACTTTCAACGTGAAGGCTGCAGGCCAGACCCTGGCTTGGAAGCAGGGTCAGGAAATCGCCGTTCGCGCGCCACAGACCGGGGTTGATCATATCAGCCTGAAAGATGCGCCAGTCGTTTTCGTAGGCTATGGCGTCAAGGCGCCGGAACGCCGCTGGGACGACTTCAAGGGGGTCGATCTCCACGGCAAGATCGCACTCGTCCTGGTCAACGACCCCGATTACGAGACCGGCGTTGGCGACTTCGGCGGCAAGGCCATGACCTACTACGGCCGTTGGACCTACAAATATGAGGAAGCCGCCCGCCAAGGCGCGATCGGCTTTGTGGTGATCCATGAGACCGGTCCGGCGTCCTACGGGTGGAACACCGTCAAGAACTCCAACACCAACGCCGTCTTCGATATCATCCGCAAGGACCCAACAAAGGCGCATGCGCCGATTGAGGCGTGGATCCAACGCGATGCGACTGTGGCGCTCTTCAAGTCGGCGGGGCTCGACTTTGAGGCCCTGAAGAAACAGGCCCAGACCCGAGAATTCAAACCGGTGACGCTGTCTGGCGTGACGTTCTCAACCGCCTTCGCCGTCGAGGCGAAGAAGGTGGTTTCTCATAATGTGATCGGCGTTCTGCCGGGAACGACACACCCCAATGAACGGATCATCTACACCGCCCATTGGGACCACCTAGGCGTGGGCCTGCCTGACGCCAAAGGCGATCGAATTTATAACGGCGCGGTTGACAACGCCTCAGGCGTCTCCGGCCTCATTGAGCTTGGCCATGCTTTCGCTCATGCGCCGCGCACCGAGCGTACGATGATGTTCATGGCGGTCACGGCTGAAGAAAAGGGACTGCTCGGCTCGGAATACTACGCCACCAACCCGCTCTATCCGCTGGCCACCACGGTCGCGAATATCAACATGGATGGCGGGGCGGTCTATGGACCTGCCAAGGACGTCTCGACATCGGGTGATGGCGGACTGACCTTGCAGGACGACCTGATCAAGGTCGCCAAGACCCATGGTCGCTACTTCACGTCCGACGCGCGCCCCGAGGCTGGCGGATTTTTCCGCTCCGATCACTTCTCCTTCGCCAAGCAGGGCGTTCCGGCGATTTCGTTCAAGGGCGGCTTGGATCTGGTCAATGGCGGGGTTGCGGCGGGAAAGGCGGCCAGCGAGGCCTATACCCGCGACAAATATCATCAGCCAGCTGACGAATTTGATCCGAACTGGGACCTCACCGGCATGGCCCAGGATCTGACCATCGTCTACGACCTCGGCCGCGACCTCGCCAATTCGCGCGAATGGCCGCAATGGAAACCCGGATCTGAGTTTAAGGCCGCCCGCGACAAGACAGCTGAAATGCGGAGGTGACAGGCCATGGCCTGGGGACAAATTCGCGCTGGAATCGGCGGCTGGACGTTTGAGCCCTGGCGCGGCGTCTTCTATCCGAAGGACCTGAAACACGCCGACGAACTGGCCTATGCGGCCTCCCATCTCACAGCGATCGAGATCAACGGCACCTACTACTCAAGCTTCAAGCCCGAAAGCTGGGCCAAGTGGCGCGCGGCCACGCCGGCGGGGTTCAAGTTCGCCGTCAAGGCCTCGCGGTTTTGCACCAACCGCAAGGTGCTGGGCGAGATGGGCGAGAGCATGGAACGGTTCCTGTCGCAGGGACTGGTCGAACTGGGCGATCGGCTCGGGCCCTTGCTCTGGCAATTCATGGGGACAAAAAAGTTCGACCCCGACGACTTCGAGGCGTTCCTGAAGCTGTTGCCAGCCGCCCAAGACGGTCTTGCCCTGACCCACGTCGTCGAGCCGCGCCATTCAAGCTTTGCAACGCCGGAATTCGTGGCTCTGGCGCGAAAATATAATGTGGCGATCTGTCTGGCCGATCACTTTCAATATCCATTGATCGCAGACGTCACCGGACCGCTCGTCTATGTGCGCCTGCAGACCGGCTCCGATGAGATTGAAACGGCCTATGGGCCGGCTGACCTGGACCTGTGGGCGGGACGGCTGAAGACCTACGCCAAGGGCTCGACGCCGGCTGACCTGCCGCTGACCGCTCCGTCCTCTCCCGCGACCGAAGAACCCCGCGACGTCTATGCGTTCGTCATCCACGAGGGCAAGGTGCGCGCCCCGGCCGCAGCGATGGCGATCATCGAGCGGGTGGCCGGCTGATCCCAATACGCAAACGACGCCCCGAAGAGCGCCGCCACGTGGTCCGACACGAAGAACCTGCTACGCCAGCGCAATTGCGCCGTTGACGCCGCCGCCTGGAGCTTCAAACGCGAAAGTCTTGCGGGAAGTTTCCATTGCTCGAAATGATCGTGGTCTGAACACCGCCAGATCACCTGGCGTCTTAGGACGCGGCGCCAAATTGAAACACCCAAAGCCTCCAGCCAATTTCGATAAATTCAGGTGCGAGCGAGCCGCCAAGGCTGGAATTTGCGGAGCACGCGAACCCCATTTTGGAAATTGAACGGCTCGGGCGATTGACCTGCAGGCGCCGGAGGCATTCCGTTGAGCGATAAAACTCCAAGGGGAAGCGACATGGCCGAATTCGTTCTCGACGACCTGATGTTCCGTCCGGGCCTGATGAAGGGTCAACGCATCCTGGTCACCGGCGGCGGCACCGGGCTTGGCAAGGTGATGGCGGAGGCCTGCCTGATGCTGGGCGCTGAGGTCTATATCTGCGGCCGACGCGGCGGGGTCGTGGAAGCGGCGGCCAAGGATCTGAGCGACGCACATGGGGGCAAGTGCGTCGGACTGGCCTGCGATATCCGGGTCCCCGAGGCGATCGCGGAAATGATCGATACGGTCTGGGCCGATGGCGGGGCGCTGACCGGACTTGTGAACAACGCAGCCGGAAATTTCATCAGCCGCACCGAGGACCTGTCAGCGCGTGGCTTCGATGCGATATCCAATATCGTCTTCCGCGGTTCTTTTTTCGTCACGCTCGAGTGCGGCAAGCGCTGGCTGGCGCAGGGCCGCCACGCCTCGGTCGTTTCGATCCTGACGACCTGGGTCTGGCATGGCGGGCCTTTTACAGTTCCATCAGCCATGTCCAAGGCTGGCCTCAATGTGATGACCCAGTCGCTGGCCGTGGAGTGGGGCAATCGCGGGATCCGGTTCAACGCCATCGCGCCAGGGCCTTTCCCCACCGAAGGCGCCTGGGCGCGTTTGAACCCCGGCTCCGGCACGTCAGACGGCGCGCCGGCCGACCCGGCCATCCCGCTCGGACGTAACGGCGAGATGCGGGAGCTTGCTAATCTGGCCGTCTATCTGCTCGATCCGGGATCGGCCTACGTAAACGGGCAAACCATCGCCATCGATGGCGGTTCGCACCTGCGGACCAGCGGCGGGTTCAACCGACTTGCCGAGTGGGGCGATGCGGAATGGGAAGCCGCCCGAGACTCCATCAGATCGGCCAATGAAAGAGACAGAGCTCAGCGAACCGTCTGATTGGCCCGACGTTTGCTTTCCGTGAGTAGAACCTTAGAGTGACAAGCGTCACTTTTGAGCCTGTACCAAAGAGATACATGTCCCAAGTCGCCTACCTTCCCACTGCTCTTGGTGTCGGCAAACGCGAGCAAACCAAGGTCGCCAATCGACAATCGATCCTCGACGCTGCGCGCGAGGTGTTCGGGGAGTTGGGCTACGAGACCGCAACGGTGCGTGACATCATCCGGCGCACCGGTCTGGCGGCAGGCACGTTCTACAACTACTACCGCTCCAAAGAGGAGGTGTTCGCAGCTCTAGCCGACGACGGCGCGAGACGCTTCGCCCCCATCCTCAAAAGCTTGCGCGGCAAGGGCCATTCGTTCGAGACCTTCGTTGGTTTGGCGATTACCGCCTATTTCGAATTCATCGCAGATGAGCATCGCAACTGGGTCGCACGTCGTCCCGTCGGAGAACCCCATCTGCACGTCCAAGGCGAAACTCCCGAGATGGCGGCCGTCTTCGCCGAAATCCGTGATGCGATGGCCGACGATATTGCAGGACGAAAAGGTCCCTTCGCCGACCCCGACTACATGGCCGCAGCTTGCATCGCCATCGCCCGAGAGGTTGGCGACAAGATGTTGGAACGTCGGCCGATCGACACGGCAGGCGCAGCCCAGTTCGCCACGACCATGATCCTGAGCGGGCTGAAAGGCCTGCCGAAAGCCCCGGCCTAAAAATGCCCAGTCCCGCCACCCAACGCATGGTCGTTCGCAAGCTTCTTAGCCTGCCCACGCCCGTCCTTCGTCTGATGTCAGGCGGCGGCGTCGTCTACCAAGGCGGACGCACGCTCGACCCGCGACTGCAGTATCTGGCGGCCCAGTCCCGCAGCGCCCCGCCCATGAACACGCTTTCGCCCGACGAGGCGCGACGGGCGAGCGCAGCGGCGGTCTCGTCCATGACGGGCGACCCGGAGCCTGGCGTCGGCATCGAGGCGATGACGGCGCCTGGTCCAGCAGGAGACATTCCCGCTCGGCTCTATCGGCCCGAGCATCAGGACCCTCAGACCCCGATCACGGTCTTTGCTCATATGGGCGGCGGGGTTATCGGCGACCTGGACCTTAGCCAAGCCTTCTGCACGATTTTGGCGAACACCACGCGCGGTCCCGTGATCTCCGTCGACTACAGACTAGCCCCCGAGCATCGCTTCCCCGCGGGCCTGGATGACACGTTCGCAGTCTATCGCTTCGCCCGCGAGAACGCCGAAAAATACGGCGCGCCACCCGGCCAGGCCGCGATCGGCGGCGATTCAATGGGCGGAAATTTCGCGGCCATCATCTGCCAGGAGCTGAAACGGGCCGGTGAGCCGCAACCCAGTTTGCAGCTGCTCATCTACCCTTGCGTCGACGTGGCCTGCGAAAGCGCCTCCATGACAACCTACGCCGATGCGTTTCCGCTGAGCCGCGCAATGATGGACTGGTTTATGGGCCACTATATGGGCCCAGGCGACAGTCCGGCCGATCCGCGGCTTTCGCCGCTGCGCTCCAGAGATCTCTCAGGCCTGGCGCCCGCCGTTGTGGTGACCGCCGGTTTCGATCCGCTGCTTGATCAGGGCGAACGTTACGCCCGCCGGCTCAAGGACGCCGGCGTGCCCACGATCTACCGCTGCTACGATAGCTTGGCCCATGGCTTCACAGCCTTCACCGGCGCGGTGACTTGCGCAGATGTCGCCTGTCGCGAGGTCGCAGGGCTTGTGCGCGAGGGTTTCGAAGGCCGCATCGCCTGATGCGGGCCCTGGTCGTGGAGGCCCTCCTCCCGTCCTATGCAGGCTGCCTGCTCAACGAGGTCCCAACGCCGGAGCCCGGTCCTGGCGAGGTGCGGGTGAAGGTCTGCGCAGCCGCCGTAAACTTCCCCGACCTTTTGCAGACCCGCGGCGAATATCAGCACAAGCCCCCTTTGCCGTTCATACCTGGCCTGGAAATATCCGGCGTCGTCGAGGCTCTGGGCGAGGGCGTCGAGCGCTTCAAGCTCGGCGATCCAGTGGTGGGCGGCGCACGGATCGGCGGGATTTCAGAATATGCTGTGACGCCGCAGCAAAGCCTGCGAGGCAAGCCCGAGCGCCTGTCGTTCAGTCAGGCGGCCGGCTATGGCGCCGCCTACCTCACCGCCTATGTCGCGCTCGTGCGGCGCGCCCAGCTTCAGGCGGGGGAGTGGGTGCTGGTCCATGGCGCAGCCGGCGGCGTGGGGTTAGCGGCCGTCGACCTGGCCAAGGTGCTTGGGGCCAAGGTGATCGCAGCTTCCGCCTCTGACGCCAAACTCGCCGTCATTGCGGCGGAATATGCTCCCGACGCCATGGTCAATGTGACCAACGGATTTCGCGAACGCGTCAAGGAAATCACCAATGGCCGCGGAGCCGATGTGATTTATGATCCCGTCGGCGGAGATGTTTTCGACGAAAGCGTGCGCTGCGTCGCCTTCAATGGACGGTTGCTCTCGATCGGCTTCACGTCAGGCCGCCTGCCGGTGCTGCCGGTGAACATGGCCCTGATAAAGGGTTTCTCGCTCATGGGCGTTCGGGCCGGCGAATATGGCCGCCAGTTCCCCCAGATGGGCCTGGAAAACCAGGAGGCCATCTGGAAGCTGGCCGAGGAAGGCCTGGTGAGACCCCGTGTCGACAAGGAATTTGCTCTGGCCGACTGGCGCGCCGCCTTTGATCGCCTCGCTGAGCGCAAGGTCATCGGCAAGACAATCATTCGTCCAGATATCTAGAGCGCGAGGTAGACCGCAAGGTTGACACCGCACCTGGCTTCAACTATCCACCGCCGCTCGATTTTCGACCCCGGAGTCTACCCGTGAAGCGGACATTTCAACCGTCGCGATTGGTTCGCGCCCGCCGCCACGGCTTCCGTTTGCGGATGTCGACGAAAAATGGGCAAAAGGTGTTGGCGCGTCGCCGCGCCAAGGGCCGCAAGCGCCTAAGCGCTTAAGTTAGGCTTTGCGCGAGGTGTCGGGGTGACCGACGCCCTCTTCAAAATTGAACGCCTTAGGAAGCGCCCAGATTTTCTGGCCTGCGCTCGGGCGGGTCACTGCGCCAGAGGCGCTATTCTGATTCAGGCGCGAGCGCGTGACGCCGAGCCCCTGGTCCGCGCGGGGTTCACCGCGACCAAACGTATCGGCGGAGCTGTTGAGCGCAACCGTGCAAAGCGGCGAATGCGCGAAGCCGCACGCCTCTTGCTTCCGGCGTTGGCGTCCCCAGGTTTTGACTATGTTTTCGTCGCTAGAGGCGGCGTGACGTCGCGACCGTGGCTGCGTTTGCTTGACGATGTGAAAAGCGCGCTGTTAAGGCTCGCCGCCGACCGCGACCGCCCTGCGTCCTGAGGGCTTTTTTCTTAGCCGGACCGCGTCCACTCCATGCAAGACGATTCAAGCCGCAACACGATCATCTTCCTCGTGTGCGCGCTCGTGCTCTTTGTCCTTTATAATCAGTTCGTACTTGAGCCTCAGGCCAAGCGAGCTGAGGCCGAGCGCAAACTCCATCCGCCTGCCGCCGCAGCAACGCTGGCTGCGGGCGCACCGATCCTGAGCGCGCCCCCCGCGGTCACCCGCGCCGCGGCCTTGGCCGCGAGCCCCAGGGTGGCGGTCGCGACGCCGGCGCTGAAGGGATCGTTCTCCCTTCGCGGCGCGCGTCTGGATGATTTGTTCCTGACCCAATATGCCCAGACCACCGCCAAGGGCTCTCCTCCGGTGGAGATGCTGCGTCCTGAGGGCACAGCCTTTCCCTGGTTCGTCGATTTCGGTTGGGTCGGCCAAAACGTGCCGGGCCTGCCAGGCCCGACCACCCTTTGGACGCTCGTTCAGGGCTCGACGCTGGCGCCTGGTCAACCGATTGTGCTCAGCTACTCGAACGGCCAGGGCCTGACGTTCACGCGCAAAGTGGACGTCGACGACCACTACATGTTCACCCTCACAGACACGGTCGCCAACACAGGCGCCGCGCCCGTGACCCTGGCCCCCTATGGCTCAGTCCAACGCCAAGGCGTGCCGCCGGATATCGGCAAGTCGGGCGTCGTACATGAAGGCTCTGTGGGCTACCTCGATGGCCGCGTGCGCGCCTTCAAATATAAGGACCTTTCCAAGTCAGGCGCCGCTCCCCAGGAATTCAATTCATCCGGCGCCTGGACCGGGATCACCGACAAATACTGGCTGGCCGCTCTGATCCCCAGCGCCGCCGAACCGGTGCATGCCTTGTTCCGTGACGCGAAATCGGGTTCGCTCGATGTCTACGAGGCCAATTACACCGGTGCTGCGCGTACGATTGCGCCATCCCATCAGGTCACCACGACCCAGCACGCCTTTGTGGGGGCCAAGACCGTTCCCTTGTTGCAGAGCTATCAAAAGAGCCTGGGGATCTCCCATTTCGACGACGCGGTCGACTGGGGCATGTTCTGGTTCCTCACCCGGCCGATCTTCCTGTTCTTGGAGTTCATCTTCGCCCATGTCGGCACATTCGGCATCGCCATTCTGCTGCTGACCGTGTGCGTGCGGTTGGCGTTCTTCCCGATCGCCAACAAGCAATATGAATCGATGACCAAGATGAAGAAGCTCCAGCCGATGCAGGAGGAGCTTCGCAAGCGCTACAAAGACGATCCGGCCAAGCAGCAGCAAGAAATCATGGCCCTCTACCAGCGTGAGAAGGTCAATCCGCTCGCGGGCTGTTTGCCGATCTTGCTGCAGATTCCGGTGTTCTTCTCGCTCTACAAAGTCCTCTCAGTGACGATCGAGATGCGTCATGCCCCGTTTCTGGCGTTCAATGACCTGTCGTCGCGCGATCCGACAACGATCTGGAACCTCTTCGGCGCTATCCCCTGGAATCCGGCCCACGTTCCGCTGATCGGGACCTACCTCGATGGTCCGCTGCACCTGGGGATCCTGCCGCTTCTCTACGGCTTCACCATGTTCCTGACGACCTCGATGAGCCCGCCCGCCGGAGACCCCGCCCAGCAGCGCATATTCCAGCTGATGCCGCTCTTCTTCATGTTCATCATGGCCCCCTTCGCGGTAGGCCTTCTGATCTACTGGACCTGGTCGAATGTGCTGACGACGCTGCAGCAATACGTGATGATGCGGCGCTTCAAAGTCGACAATCCGATTGATCGGGCGCTTGCTCGCCTGACCGGCAAGGCGCCTTCGGGGTGAGCGAGATCTTCAGCGCCGAGGATCTCGAGGCGGCGCGCGTTCTCTTCGCCCGTGAGGTCAAATTCATGATGGGCGCCGTGGCGATCGCTGGACTGCCGCCTGCTGACTTGCCGGAAGTCGCCTTCGCAGGTCGCTCCAATGTCGGAAAATCGACGCTGATCAATGCAATAGCTGGCCGGTTGCATCTTGCGCGCGCGTCAAACTCCCCCGGCCGCACGCGTGAAGTGAATTTTTTTGTCGCCGACGAGAAACTGCGCCTTGTCGACCTTCCAGGCTATGGCTTCGCCCGGGCCTCACGCGGTGACGCAAAGAAGTTCCAGAACCTTGGCCGCGACTATCTTCGCGGCCGCCCAAACCTGAAGCGCGCCTATCTCCTGATTGACGCCAGGCATGGCTTGAAGGACGTCGACAAAGAGGCCCTCGACGCCTTCGACCTGGCTGCGGTCTCCTATCAGATCGTGCTCACCAAGGCCGACAAGCTGAAGCCGTCAGAGATCGAGGCGATCACGACAAAGACCCTCGTGGCCATCGCCAAGCGGCCGGCCGCCTTTCCCCGCGTGCTCGCCACCTCCGCTGAAAAAGGCTGGGGAATTCCTGAGCTTCGCGCCGAGATTCAGGCGGCCTGCTTGGTCTAGCGCCCCTATTTACGCTGATGAAGGCGTCGTTCTTGCGGCGCGCGGCGCGCGCCCCCCGGTGCGGGTTCAGCGAAATGTCGATGAAGAAGGCCGCTGGCCACGCCCGCGAGCGCTAGCCGAACGCAGGGTCCTGCGTCTATGGAGTCGCCTATGCTGCAAACAGAAACCCGCACCGTCTATGACGAAGACCTCAACATCTTCCGCGACCAGGTCCGGAAGTTCTACGACAAGGCCCTGATCCCCAACCTCGACCGATGGGAAGACGAAGGCGTCGTGGACCGCGCCTTCTGGCTGGCGGCCGGCGAAGCCGGCTTACTCTGCCCCCAAGTCCCCCCTGAGTATGGCGGACTGGGCGCCGACTACCGCTATAACGCCGTGGTCGGCGAGGAGCTGAGCTATGCCGGGTCCAGCGCCGGCATCACGCTGCAGTCCGATATCGTCGTTGATTACATCATCAACTATGGCTCCGAGGAACAGAAGCAGCGCTGGTTGCCTGGCATGGTCTCCGGCCAGGTCATAACCGCCATTGCGATGACTGAACCTGGCGCAGGTTCCGACTTGCAAGGGGTGCGGACCACAGCGCTTCGCGACGGTAACCACTATGTCGTGTCTGGCTCCAAGACCTACATCACCAACGGCCAGAGCGCCGACCTTATCGTGGTTGTAGCCAAGACCGATCCGACCCAGGGCTCACGCGGAATCTCCCTGATCCTGGTGGAGGCGGATCGAGCCGGCTTCAAGCGAGGGCGAAATCTCGACAAGGTTGGTCAGAACTCCGCCGACACCTCGGAGCTCTTCTTCGAAGACGTCCGCGTTCCAATCACCAACTGCCTGGGCGAAGAGGGCAAGGGCTTCGCCTACCTCATGAACCAGTTGCCTCAGGAGCGCCTGCAGATCGCGATCGCCGCCCAGGCCGGCGCCCAGCGCGCCTTTGACGAGGCGGTCAAGTTCACCAAGGAACGCAAGGCCTTCAAACAAACCGTCTTCGACTTCCAAAACACCCGCTTCACCTTGGGCGCGCTCAAAGCCAAGCTGCAGGCGGGCTGGGCTCACCTCGACTGGTGCATGGCCCGCCACCTGGAAGGCAAGCTCACCGCAGCTGAGGCCAGCGCAGCCAAGCTCTTCCATACCGAACTGCAGTGGGAAGTCTGCGACGCGGCGCTGCAACTGCACGGGGGCGCGGGCTATATGAACGCCTACCCGATCGCCAGACTATGGCGCGACGCCCGCGTCCAGAGGATCTACGGCGGCACCTCGGAGATCATGAAGGAAGTCGTAGCCCGTTCGATCTAGTTTTTAGTTTAATCTAATCATGAACCGATAAGACTTCTCGCGTTCAGATTGGCCTCGAAGCTAGTTATGGCGCGCCCCTCACCACCTCGCCGCCCTTCATGACAAATAAAGGGTGCTCCAGGAGGGTGACGTCGTTCAACGGGTCCCCCTTCACCCCCACCAGATCACCAAAATGACCCGCCGTCGCCTGGCCCACGTCCTTGGCGCGATCCAGCGCCTCTGCGGCGTTTAGCGTTGCGGTCTGGATGGCCTGCAGCGGTGTTGCTCCATAGCGCACCATGACCGCGAACTGTTTGGCGTTGGTCCCGTGCGGATAGACCCCGGCGTCGGTCGAGAAGATCATCTTCACGCCAGCCTTCAGCGCCTTGCGGAAATTCTGCCGCTGAATATCGCCGATATCGCGATCCTTCTGCAGGTTCTCTTCCTGTACGCCATTCTTCTTCCCCTCGGCCTGGGTGTAGTCGGTGTTGTAGATATCCATTCCGAAGTAGGCGCCGTGCTGGATGGCCAGCCGGATCCCCTCATCGTCCACCAGGCTCGCGTGTTCGATGGTGTCGACGCCAGCCAAAATCGCCGCCTTGATGCCCGACGCCCCGTGCGCGTGGGCCGCGACCTTCAATCCGGTGGCGTGCGCCTCATCCACGATGGCCTTGATCTCGTCGAGCGTCAGTTGCTGTGCGCCTGGGGTGTCGCCATGGCTGAAGACCCCGCCCGTGGCGCAGATCTTGATGACCTGAGCGCCGTACTTGTGTAGCTGGCGCACCATCTTGCGTCCTTCATCGGGGCTGTCGATGACCGCGTCGCCTTTCTGTTTCATCGACGGCGGGAAGAAGGTCGAATCGCAATGGCCGCCTGTCGAGCCGATCGCGTAGGTCGCCGTGACGATCCGCGGCCCTTCAATGTATCCAGCATCGATGGCCTGACGCAGACCAACGTCGTCGAAATCCTTGGAGCCAACGTTGCGCACGGTCGTGAAGCCCGCTTCAAGCGTGGCCTTTGCGTGGGCGGTCCCCAGGATCGGCCAGAAGCTGTCGGTCACCTGAAGGCGGTTATAGCCGCCGAAAAGCGGCGAGGACGTCAGGTGCACGTGCATGTCGATGAGACCAGGCAGCAATGTCACGCCAGGCAGATCGACCCGCTCAGCATTTGGCGGAACCTTGTCGCCCTGGCGCTCCACCGCCGTGATCCGACCATCAACGATCAGAACGAGCGGTTTTTCGAGATATTTTCCGCTCGCCACGTCCAATAACCGCTCAGCGCTGACCGCAACCGTCTTGGCCTGCGCGCCAGCCGCCATCCCCCACGCAACCAGCGCTGCGGCCACAACCTTCGAAAACTGCATTCTGGATCCCCGCTCCGTGCCTGAGGTTCAGGCTTAGCACGCTCTCCCGAAGGTGACAGGGCCTGCGCCGTCCGCTATCGGAGCGCACCCGACTTTCGAGAGCTCAGGCGCGCGTGACCGACGACAACCAAGGCCAGGGATGGGCGACGGCCAAGACGCTGGCTGAAGCCCTGCCCTATATCCAGACCTACGACCGCTCGACCGTGGTGATTAAGTACGGTGGTCACGCCATGGGCGAAGAAGACGTGGCCAAGCAGTTCGCCGCTGACGCCGTGCTCTTGAAAATGCTCGGCCTGCATCCGGTGATCGTCCACGGCGGCGGCCCGCAAATTTCCGCCATGTTGGAACGGGCCGGCGTTAAATCGACATTTATCGATGGCCTAAGGGTCACTGACGCCGCCACGATGGAAGTCGCTGAGATGGTGCTCTCCGGCGCCATCAACAAAGAGATCGCCAATTGGATCACCCTCGCCGGCCGCGAGGCCGACGTGCGGGGCGTGGGCTTGTCCGGCAAGGACGCACGACTGATCACCGTCGAAAAGGTCTCGCGAACCAAGAAGGACCCCGACAGTCGCATCGAGCGGGAGGTGGACCTCGGCTTCGTGGGTGAGCCCAAGCGTATCGACCCAAAGCTCATCGAGGCGCTGATCTACGCCGACGAAGACTATATTCCGGTCATTGCACCGATCGGCGTGGCGCAAGACGGCCAGACCTACAACATCAACGCCGACACTGTCGCAGGCGCTCTTGCTGGCGCGCTCAACGCAAAGCGCATGCTGCTCTTGACGGACGTGCCGGGCGTGCTGGACGCAAAAGGCGAGCTCATCCGCCAAATGACCGTGGCCGAGGCCAGACAGGCCATCACCGATGAAGTGGCCACCGGCGGCATGATCCCCAAGCTTGAGACCTGCATCGCCGCGGTCGAGGCCGGCGTCGGTGCGGTCGTTATCCTGGATGGCCGACGGCCGCATGCCATGCTGGTGGAGCTCTTCACCGAACATGGGGCGGGAACGCTTGTCTGCGAATGAACGCCGACCTTAGGCATATCGACACCTGGCTGTTCGACCTCGACAACACGCTCTACCCCGCAGAGTCGGGCTTCATGGGTGAGATCGAGCGGCGCATGACCGCCTATGTGGAGCGCATCACCGGCCTTCCGCATGACGAAGCCTATAGGCTCCAGAAAACCTACCTCGCAAACTATGGCCTGACCCTCAAAGGCCTGGTCGAACATCACGGCGTTCAGCCCACCGACTTCCACACGATTTTCCATGACATGTCGCTTGAAGCCCTGGCGCAGGATCCTGTGCTTATCGCAGCGATCGCGCGTCTACCGGGCCGTCGGCTGATCTTCACCAACGCCGACGACGTGCACGCCAAACGCGTGCTGGCCCATCTGGGTCTGAGCGATCTCTTCGACGATATCTTCCACATCGGTTCGGCTGACTATGTTCCCAAACCCAGCCTTGCGGCGTTCGAGAAGTTGAGCGCCCTGCTCAGTGTCGAGCCCAAAGAGGCTGCATTCTTCGAAGACAGCGAACGCAACCTCGCCCCGGCCGCCGAGCTGGGCATGACCACGGTGCTGGTGGGGCCAAACGCCCTGGCCTCCACCGCACCCTTCATTGACTACAAGACCGACAACCTTGCGTCCTTTCTGAGCGACGCGCGACTGAAGAAGGCCGCTTGATGCCCCACCAAGACAACGCCGAGCTCAAGTCCGTGATCGAAGCGGCCTGGGAAGATCGCGAGGCGATCGGCCAGCACACTCAAGGCGCGATACGTGAAGCGGTCATGGAGACGATCGAACGCCTGGATGCTGGCGCCTTGCGGGTGGCGCAGCGCGAACCCGACGGGGCCTGGGTCACCAACCAGTGGGCCAAGCAGGCGATACTTCTCTTTTTTCGCCTAACGCCGAACGCCCTTGTCGAAGCCTGCGCGCCCGGCCCCTATTGGGACAAGGTCCCGCTTAAGTTCACGCACTGGGATGCGGCCCGTTTTGAAGCGGCGGGCTTTCGCGCGGTTCCGGGTTGCGTCGTGCGCAAGGGCTCGTTTCTCGCCAAGGGCGTGGTCCTGACGCCCTCATTCGTGAACATTGGCGCCTACGTCGGCGAGGGCACGATGGTCGACACCTGGGCCACGGTCGGCTCCTGCGCCCAAATCGGCAAGCACTGCCATATTTCTGGCGGCGCAGGGATTGGCGGGGTTTTGGAGCCCCTCCAGGCCAACCCGACAATCATTGAAGACAACTGCTTCATTGGGGCGCGTTCAGAGGTCGCTGAGGGCGTCATCGTGCGCGAGGGTTCAGTCATCTCAATGGGGGTCTATCTGACCTCTACGACGCCGATCCTCGACCGTAAGACCGGCGCCGTGATCACCGGCGAGGTGCCACCCTATTCCGTGATCATGTCGGGTTCGCGCCCAGCGCCCCACGAAGGCCTGCCCTCGACCTATTGCGCGGTGATCATGAAGACCGTGGATGAGCGGACGCGCTCCAAGACCAGCATCAACGAACTCCTGCGCGACTGACCGGTCCAGGCCTTGGCTCATCGGCGCCGCGCCGACCTTGTGTCCGAATAGGGGCTTCCGTCGCGGCGCCGGTATTGCGAGGCGCCGCGGTCCAGCACCAGATCGATATCGGGGTAATCGCATCCGTCATCCAAGGGCCTGCGTGAGCCAACCTCCAACACCACCGCCTCGGCGTCCGAGCGATTTTGCAGGTGATGAGCGTTCGCCACATTGGCCGGAAAGCCCGCGCAATCGCCGGCGCGCAGAACCTCTTCGCCGTCGTCGGTGACCAGCACCACCTCGCCTGAAACCACCCAGACAAATTCGTCTTCGGCGGTGTGCCAATGGCGTTGGCTCGACCAGACGCCCGGCGCAAGTCGTTGCAGATTGACCCCAAATTGGGTCAGCCCCGCCGCATCGCCGAGTTTCCAGCGCTTGCGATCGAGACAGGGCGCATCATAGGGGGCGGGGTAGCCTGTCCCGAAGCGGGTTGGGGCGGTCTCGACGTCGATCTTGGGCATGTGGCGATTCCAGTCTACGAGATGGGATGAAAGCTATCAAAGGCGACGGCGGGGGCGAGCTTGATCGACGCGATCAACCTGACGAAAGAACTAATCCGCCGCCCCTCGGTGACGCCAACCGACGCCGGCGCCATAGCCCTCGTCGAAGAAACTCTGACCACTTTGGGCTTCGTCTGTCGCCGGATGAAGTTCGGAGACGTCGAGAACCTCTATGGGCGATATGGCGTCGAAAGCCCCAATCTATGTTTCGCGGGCCATACCGATGTGGTCCCGGTCGGCGATGAGGCGGCCTGGAGCCACGGCGCCTTCGACGCCGCAGAGGTGGACGGCATCCTGATCGGACGCGGCGCGGTCGACATGAAGTCCGCCATTGCAGCCTTCGCTGCGGCTGCGGCTGCGGCCATTGAGGCCGATCAGGTCAAGGGCTCGATTTCCTTCCTCATCACCGGTGACGAGGAAGGTGTCGCGACCCATGGCACCCGGATGGTCGTTGAGGCGCTTGAAATCGAGGACGAAGCGATCAGCCACTGCATCGTTGGAGAACCCAGCTCCAGCGAAGTCCTTGGCGACATGATCAAGGTAGGCCGGCGCGGGTCGATCAACGCAGAGATCACTGTCCAGGGTATCCAAGGCCACGTCGCCTATCCGCACCGCGCAGCCAACCCTGTGCCGATCCTGCTCGAACTTCTGACACGGCTGCAGGCGCGCGTGCTCGACAGGGGCTATCCAGAGTTTCAGCCGTCGAACCTGGAGATCACCCAGATCGATGTTCCAAACGTGGCCACCAACGTCATCCCTGGCCTCGCCAAGGCGCGTTTGAACATCAGGTTCAATCCCAACCACACCGGCCACGACCTGGCCCGCTGGCTCGAGACTGAAGCCGACCTGGTCGCTCAGGGGTTCTCAGGAACCGTATCGGTGGATCCGAAGATCAGCGGCGAGGCGTTCCTGACAGAGCCTGGTCCTTTCACCGACCTGGTGGCCGCCGCCGTTCGCGAGGCCTCAGGGCGCGATCCGGAGCTCTCGACAAGCGGGGGGACTTCGGACGCCCGCTTCATCCGGGTCCTTTGCCCGGTCGTCGAGCTGGGCCTTGTTGGAAAGACCATGCATCAGGTGGACGAGGGTGCTCCGATTGCAGAGATCCTCCAGCTCCAGGCTGTCTACGAGCGGCTCATAGAGCGCTACTTCGAAGCCTTCGCAGAATCGTAGATCACCGCGGTGAGGTAGAGGCCGTCGGCCGGGGCTACAGTCCCGCAGGCCCTGCGGTCCTTAGCCTCCAAGGCGGCTTTCAAATCATCGGCCGTCCACCGTCCTAGCCCGACTTCGGCCAGCGAGCCGGTCATCGAGCGAACCTGACGATGCAGGAATGAGCGCGCCGCAAACATCAGCACGACCTCCTCGCCCTGCCGGCTCACCGTGGCCACATCCAAGGTCTTCACCGGCGATTTCGCCTGGCAAGCCAGGTCGCGAAATGTGGTGAAGTCGTGAAGCCCCAGCAAAGCTTGCGCCGCCAAATTCATGGCCTGCTCATCGAGCGGCCCCTTCAGGTGCCAGACCCTGCCTTGGTCCAGTCCAGGCGGACTTGGGCGATTGAGGATGCGGTAGCGATAACGTCGCTCAATAGCTGAGAACCTTGCATGCCAGCCTTCGGGCGCGACATCGGCTTCGAGGATCACGATCGGCTCTGGCCGCAAATGGGCGTTGAGGGCGTTTCGCACGGTCTCGGCAGGCCAATCCTTTTGCAGGTCGATGTGGGCCACCTGGCCGGTTGCGTGAACGCCCGTGTCGGTGCGTCCAGCGGCGTGAACGCGTAAGGTCTCGCCGCAAAACGCTTTGACGGCGCGCTCCAGGGAACCCTGGATCGTCGGCTGATCAACCTGGGCCTGAAAGCCATTATAGGGGCCGCCATCGTACTCCAAGATGAGCCGGTAGCGGGCCATCAGAGGAGCTTCGTTCCGATGGCGAGCGGGGACCCGCGCAGGAACACCTCAGCGTCTTGCGGACCACGCCCCTCGCGTTGGACCTTGAGAAGACGCACCGCGCCCTGCCCTGTGGCCACGAGAAACCTTTCGTCCAAAACCTCGCCTGGACCGCCGTCGACATCCTCAAAGGTGGAGAGGAGCGCCTTGACGCGAACCGGGCCCTTGTCGCTCGGCAACTGGAACCAGGCGCCGGGGAAGGGAGAAAGCCCCCGGATTTTCCGATCAATCTCGCGCCCCGACTTGGCCCAATCAATCCGCGCTTCCTTGGGCCTGATCTTCTTGGCGTATGTCACCCCTTGCGAGCTTTGCGGGGTTTCCAGAGCCTTGCCCTGTTCGATCAGCGGCAAGGTTCGGGCCAGCAGGTCAGCGCCGATGATCGCCATTCGGTCATGGACCGCGCCGGAGGTATCCAGCGGGCCGATGCGCAGGGTCTCAGAGGCCAACACCGGCCCTTCATCCAGCCCCTCGGTCAAGCGCATCACCTCAACGCCGGTCAAAAGGTCGCCAGCCATGACGGCGCGCTGGATGGGAGCAGCGCCCCGCCAGCGCGGCAAAAGCGATCCATGCAGGTTGAACGTGCCTAGCAACGGGGCGTCGATCACCTCCGGCGGCAGGATCTGACCGAACGCCACAACGACGGCGAGATCGAGCTCCAAGGCCTGAAACGCCAGGATTTCGTCTGGGTCGCGCATCGACGTCGGCGTTCGCACGGGCAAGCCTGCATCAAGCGCGTAGGCGTGCACAGGCGAGGGTTTCAGGACTTGACCACGACCGCGCGGGGCTGGCGGCTGGGAATAGACGCAACTGATCTCCTGCCCAGCGGCGACCAGCCGCCGCAGCGCGGCCAGGGCGAAATCAGGAGTTCCTAGGAAGGCGATCCGCATCGCGCCGCTTCTACCTGTGAGGGAAGGGACGCGCAAAGGCCTGCGTTCTGAGTTATCGGGAACCTTGGCTGGTCTTAACAGTTCGTTAAGCACTTTTCGAAGGAGCCCGGAATGCGCAATTCGCATCTTGCGATCATCTTGGGGATTTGGCTGGCGCTGGCGGCTTGCTCCAAGCCTACGCAGGACAAGACCACTCAGGACCTGAAGTCCGTAGGCTCAGACGTCGGCGCGGCGGCGAAGGATGTCGCAACGGCGCCGGCGATGAAGGAACTCGGATCGGACATCAAGCAAGGCGCAAAAGAGACCGGTCAAACGCTCAAAGAGGAGGCCAAGTCTGCGGGACAAAAGACGGATGAAGCGCTCAACAAGGTCAATTCCGACGCCACCAAGAAATAGCCCGCTCTAGGCTGCGGCCTTGGCCTGCTTCTTGACCTTCTTGACGGCTTGCTCGCGCTTCAACCGCGATAGGTGATCAATGAAGAGCACCCCTTCGAGGTGGTCCATCTCATGCTGGATGCAAACGGCGAAGAGCCCTTCGGCGTCTTCTTCCACCGTCCTACCCTGATAGTCCTGATAGCGCAGTTTCACCCGGGCCGGACGTTCGACCTCGTCGTAGATTTCCGGCACCGAGAGGCAGCCTTCCTCATAGGGCGCAGTCTCTTCCGAAGCCCATAGGATCTCCGGATTGACGAAGAACCGCGGGGCCTTCTCTTCCTCGGGGCCTGAGATGTCCATGACGATAACCCGCTTGGGCACGCCAACCTGGATCGCCGCCAAACCGATGCCAGGCGCGGCGTACATCGTCTCGAGCATGTCATCCATGAGCGTGCGCAGTTCGTCATCGACGACATCGACGCGCGCGGAGACCTTTTTCAGGATGGGGTCGGGAACAACGATGATCTCTCTAAGCGCCATGGCGCCGACGTAGGATCGCTAAACCTGAGCGTCAAGATCGCAGACAAAGAGTTTCAACTCTCATCTCCAGCCACCAGCCGCACCTGCGGGGGGTTATCGGGTGCGAGTTTGATCAATGGACGTACTGCGGTGTCGAGAGGGTCGAGCTGCTCCACCTTGCGTCCTTCGTGATCGACCTTCAATTCTTCGAAGCGTCGGGCCTGGGTCAGCACCTGGGTTTCAAGCGATCCTACGAACTGGTTATACCTGCCGACCGCCTGCTCAAGCGTCTTTCCAAGCGCGCCGGCATGGCCGCTCATGACCGCCACGCGCTTATATAGTTCGCGGCCCACTTCAATGATCTTCTGGGCGTTGGCGGCCTGCTCCTCGACGCGCCAACCATAGACGACGGCCTTGCAAAGGGCGAAGAGCGTGGTTGGCGTGACAATGACGACGCGCCGATCCATGGCCTCAGTCATGAGGTCTGGCGCACGGTCCAAGGCCGCCGCCATAGCGCTGTCGAGCGGTACGAACATCGCAACGAAGTCAGGCGAGTTTTCGAATTGATCCCAATAGGCCTTCGCCGATAGCCCCTGGACGTGGGCGCGTACGCTTTGGACATGGCGCAGGCCGGCTGCGTCACGGCCGGCTTCGTCGCCGGCTTCCTGAAGTTCCAAGAACGCGTTGAGCGAACATTTGGCGTCAATGACAAAGACCCCGCCACCGGGAAGCTTGACGGTGACATCGGGCCTGCGGCGCCCCTCATCGGTGTCTGTGGTGGCCTGTTCGTCGAAGTCATAGCGGTGCGAAAGTCCCGCTCTGTCCAGCACATTGCGCAATGTTTGCTCGCCCCAGCGCCCTTGTACGCCGGCGCCGCGCCGAAGGGCCGAGGAGAGTTTGCGCGCTTCGTCCTGGGTTGCGGTCGAGGCCAACAGAAGGGCGGCGATCTGTTCCTTAAGCCCGCCAGTCTCCTCGATACGCGCCTTTTCGACGAGGGCCACGTGGTCCTGGAATTTTTGAAGACTTTCGGCGACCGGTTTCAATTGTGCTTCAAGTCTGGCTTGGGTCAGTTGTTCGCGGTTGTGGATCGCATCCTCGTTCTTTTTGAGGATGGCCTCAGCGACGCCTGTCGCTGACTGGGTCAGCTGGGCCGCCACCAAGGCTGATTGCTCGCCCAGCATTTCGATCCGCAGTTCGGCTGCAGCAGCGCGCATTCGCTCGCGAACGGCCCAGGCGACGGCGCCAACGGTCGTCAAGGCGCACAGAACGGCGGCGATCAGGGATTCGTTCATGTTGCGTTCTTAGCGAATCTTATGAGTCGCGCCTAGCCGGTGCGCGGCTCACGAGCGGAGACCGGATGCAAGCCAAAGCTAGGCCGGACGTCGCGCGCGCATCGCCTGGGCGATCGTCCCGTCATCGAGCCAGTCGAGTTCACCTCCGACCGGAACCCCCCGCGCCAAGACCGTCACCGATACGTGGCTCTGGCTCAGGCGATCAGCCAGGTAGTGAGCTGTCGTCTGGCCGTCGACTGTGGCCGGCAGCGCCAGAACGACCTCCTGAACAGCTTCCTCGGAAACCCGCGCGATCAACCCGCCGATACGCAAGGCGTCGGGACCAATTCCATCAAGCGCTGAAAGCAGTCCCCCCAAGACGTGGTAACGGCCGCGAAAGGCGCTGGCCCGCTCCATCGCCCAAAGCGCGCCCACCTCTTCAACGACGCAGATCAGCGTGCGATCACGGCTGGGGTCGCTGCAGATGGCGCAGGGATCTTGGGTGTCGAGCGATCCACATGTGGTGCAGACCTTGACCCGCGCCGCAGCCTCGCTCAGCGCCTCGGCGAGCGGCGCAAGCAGCTGATCGCGCCTTTTCAGAAGCATTAGGGCCGCACGCCTGGCGGACCGGGGGCCCAGCCCCGGAAGCTTTGAGAGCAGACTGATCAGCCGCTCGATCTCGGGTCCGGCTGAAGCGCCCAAATCTAGAACTTGGGCATGCCGGGCATGCCTGCCAGCGGACCCGCCGCTTTCTGCATCAGCTCGGCTGAACGTGCATCGAGGCTGCGCTTTGCGTCAGCATGGGCCGCAGCGACCAGATCCCCGACCATTTCAGCCTCTCCAGGCGCCATCAGGCTCTCGTCGATATCAACGCGCAGGATCTGGCCCGTCCCTTTCAGGGTGACCTTGACCAGCCCGTCGCCGGCCTGGCCAAGCAGCACCATTTGCTCCAGTTCAGCCTGAGCGGCGCCCAACTTCTCCTGCATGACCTGGGCCTGCTTCATCAGCGAGGAAAGGTCCTTCATTTTGGCATTGGCTCCGTCAAAATCTTGGTTCCAGTCTTGGTGATCTGGACGACCACGAGCTGTGCAGGCTCAGTGCGGCTCGCATTGACAATATAGTGGGGCTGAAGCGGCGTTTCCGACCAGGCTTGACCGGTTTCGTAGCGCTTTTCTGGCCCGTCTCCGAGCCTGGAAATCACCGCGCCTTTTGACACATAAGCGTAAGTCGACGCCGGGTGTCGGTGGCCGGGTTGATCAATCGTGGTCAGCGGGCCGTCGCCGGCGGCGGCGATATTCACCACCAGCATATGAGCATCGAAGCCTGGCGCGATAACAACCGGCTCCCCGATCAGGGGAGCCGCGGGCTGGGCATGAAGCGATGAAGCCATGACCAAACTCGCCACAGCGACGGCGAGAACCAGCCTAGTCGTCATCATCGTCATCCTCCACCTCGGTGGCGGCGCCTTCCGGCGCCTCGGCCTGCGGCAAGGTGCGGACACTCACGATCTCAGCGCCTGGAAAGGTCTGCATCACGGAGAGCACAAATGGGTCCTGCGCAATCTGCGCCCGAACCTCACGCTCTTCGCGCTTCTGGCGTTCCCAAAGGCTCTCGGCGCCGCCTCCGCCTTGCGCCGCGATCAGCCAGCGCACGCCCGTCCATTCTTTCAGCCGCCCCACCAGGCGCTGGGCGAGGTTATTGGGCGCGCCGGGCGCGGCTTCATATTCGATGGCGCCGGGACGAAAACTGATCGGCCTTACAAAGCGCTCGACGTCCAGTTTCAGCGAAATGTCCCGCTTACGCTCGATGAGCGCCAACATTTCCTCGAAGGTGTTGAGGGTGGCGACTGGCTCGGTGTTTGACTGCGCTTGCGCGGCTGGCGCGCTGCGCGCGACAGCCATCGCACCGCCGGAAGACGCCGCCGCGGCTCCGCTGCTTCCTCCGCCTGCACCGCCTGGTCCTCCTGGACCGGTTGAAGGCGGATCTCCGGCTTGGAGGCGCCTGAGGGCCTCCTCAGGTCCTGGCAGGTCGGCCGCATAGGCCATCCGGATCAGCGCCATGTCAGCCGCCGCCGCCGCGTCTGGCGCGCGCCGCACCTCCTCGTAGGCCTTCAGCGTCAACTGCCACAGCCGCGAAAGCGTCCCGGCCGACACCGCCGCCCCGATCGCGGCCAGACGCGCCGATTGGTCCTTCGGCATGACCAGCGCCTGCGGCCCGATCGCCTTGGCGACAGAGGCCCCATGGCAGTGGTCGAGCAGGTCCAACATGACCTGGTCGGGATTTGCTCCATAGCCATAGAGCGTTCGAAAGGTCTCGATCGCCGCTCCGGCTTCTCCGCGCATGACCTGCTCAAAGAGCGAAATCGTCTGGGCTCGGTCAGCAAGGCCCAGCATGTCACGGATCGTCGCGGCGCTGACCGTCTGGCCAGGCTCGGCCTGGACGATCGCCTGGTCGAGCATCGACTGAGCGTCGCGCACTGAGCCTTCGGCGGCCCTGGCGATCAGCATCAGTCCATCAGCTTCGACGCGGGCGCCTTCGGCTTCAGAGATCATCTCGAGGTTTTTGACGATCACGTCAGGTTCGACGCGCCGCAAGTCGAAACGCTGGGTCCTCGAAAGGATCGTCACGGGAACCTTGCGGATTTCTGTCGTGGCGAAGATGAACTTGGCGTGCGGCGGCGGCTCTTCCAGCGTCTTCAAGAGGGCGTTGAACGACTGCGTCGACAACATATGCACTTCGTCGATGATATAGACCTTGTAGCGCGCCGAGCTTGGCGCATAGCGCACGCCATCAAGCAGCTCGCGCATCTCATCGACCTTGGTCCGGCTCGCCGCATCGAGTTCCAGCACATCCATATGCCGACCTTCGACGATCGACTTGCAATGGACGCCTTCGATCGAGAGATCGAGGCTGGGCTCGTGAACCGTGTCGCTCTCGTAGTTCAGCGCGCGCGCCAGAAGACGCGCGGTCGTCGTCTTTCCCACGCCCCTGACGCCGGTGAGCATGAAAGCATGAGCGATGCGTCCCGACGCGAAGGCGTTCTTCAGCGTCCGCACCATGGCTTCCTGGCCATAGAGGTCGTCGAAGGTTCTGGGTCGGTACTTGCGCGCGATGACCGTGTAGGCGGCCGAAGCGACATCGCCGAGCGCCGGCTTCGCAGCTTCGCCGAACATGTCGATAGTCGGCGGCCCGTCTTCGAGCGCCTCGTCTTCGGCGATCATGCCTTCTTCGTCGGCCATACCCATCATGTAAGTGGACGGCCAGCTCAGGGCAAAGCGGAAACCCCCTTGGAGGCCCACAAGCCCACAAGAAAGTGCAGGAGTGAGGAGTGGAGACCGAACGGCGACCCGGAGCGGAATTCGTTATGGCTGCTGCCTTCCGGCCCTGACCAGGTTGGCGAAGCGCCCGCCCGCCGCCGATCTCCGCGCGGGGATATGACGGATCGGGCGCATCGGGGCAAGGGGCGCTAGAGCCGCAGAGACCGGGCTCGCCCACGACCGGCGGGTCGAAACGCCCCTCGCACCATCACCTGCGCCTGCTAGACGTTTCTCAAGTCGATGTCCTTCAACGGCAGGCGCCGCACCCGCTTGCCGGTCGCTGCGAAGATCGCGTTGCAGAGGGCCGGGGCGACCGGGGCCACGGAGGGCTCGCCAATGCCGCCCCAGGGCTTCCCCCCCGAAGGTGTCAGATGGACTTCAATCTGAGGCGTTTCAGCCATTCGCAGCATTGGATAGGTGTCGAAGTTTCCCTCGACGGGAGCGCCATTCTTGATGGTGATTTCGCCATAGAGCGCAGCGGTGAGCCCAAAGACCACGCCGCCCTCAATCTGCTGAGCGATCGTGTTGGGATTGGCGACGTGATAGCAGTCGACGACCGCCACGATGCGGTCGACCTTCAACTTACCGGTTGGACTGACGCTGACTTCGGCCACCTGACCGGTCACCGTGCCGTAGGTCTCGATGATCGCCATGCCGCGTCCACGTCCCGGGGCCATCGGCTCACCCCAGTTTCCCTTCTTGGCCATTGTGTCGAGCACGCCCAAGTAGTCTGGACGATCAAGCATCGCGCGTCGGAAGCTATAGGGGTCCTGGCCGGCCGCATGGGCCATCTCATCGACGAAGCTCTCAATGAAGAAGGTATTCTGCGAAGCGCCGACGCTGCGCCAGAACATCACCGGCACATGGGCGTTTTTCAGTTGAACCGCCACGTCATTGTTGGGGATCTTGTAGGCGTGCGTGGCGATCCCCTCGACCGCCATCGGCTCCATCCCATTAGGAACCGCGCCTGGGCCGCCCAGCGAACGCAAAAGCGAACCCACCGCAATCCGGCTTTGCAGCCCCGTGGCTCGGCCGTTCTCGTCGAGCGCAGCCTTGAACCGAACCGCGGCCTGCGGGCGGTATCGATCGCGCCGGATATCCTGCTCACGATGCCAGATCAGCTTTACCGGTCGCTTGACGACCTTGGCGACAGCTATGGCGTGGACCAGCTCATCATGCTTTGTGCGCCGACCAAATCCACCGCCGACAAAACCGTTGTGAACATAGACATTTTCTGGCGCGACACCGCTTTCGGCGGCCGCAAGCTTGAGCACATCCATCGGCGATTGGGTGCTGATCCAAACATCCAGGCGGTTCGGCTTCAGGTCCACCGTGGCGTTCAAGGGCTCCATGGGCGCATGCGCCAAATAAGGAACCTCGTAAACCGCTTCGACGAGCTTGGCGCCTGACGCGCCTAAAGCCGCATCGGCGTCGCCGTCCTTGCGAGCGTTGACCATCGGGCCGTCCAGCGCATCGCGATAGGCCTTATTCAGCTGGGCGCTGTCTACGTTTGCGTTCGCCCCCGGCCCCCAAACAGGCTTCAGCGCGTCCAGGGCGGACTTGGCGCGCCAGTAACGGTCAGCCACAACCGCAACCGCGTCCTCCATTTTGATCACTGCCAAAACGCCGCGCCGCCCCTGCGCCGCGGTTTCATCGAGGCTCGCAAGCTTTGCGCCAAATTCGGGACAGGACGTAACGGCTGCGTACACCATGCCCGGAACCTGGGCGTCGATGCCGAATTGCGCCGAGCCGTCGAGCTTCGGCAAGGTGTCCAGACGCGGCGTCCACTTGCCGACCAGCGTGAACTGATCGGGGGTCTTGATGGCCGGCTCCTGCGCGAGCGTGATCTTGGCCGCATCCGCGCAGAGCGCGCCAAAGGCCAGAGATCGCCCTGAGGCCTTGTGGGTCACCCGTCCGTCCGCGCATCCGCAGGTCAGCGTCGGCACATCCCAGCGCCTCGCCGCAGCCTCCACCAGGCGCGCGCGCGCGCTCGCGCCGGCCTGCTGCATGAACTGAACCGAACTTCGCAGGCCTCGACTGCCGACCGTGCTCTGGCTCTTATAGACGCCGTTCTGTCTTAAATTGCGGTTCGCCGAGGCGTATTCGCATTTCACCTTCGACCAGTCGCAGCCCAATTCCTCGGCGACCAGCATGGCCAGGGCCGTGCTGGTTCCCTGCCCAAGTTCGGAGTGAGCCAGTCGCACCAGGACCGAATTGTCGGGCTCGACGACCAGCCAGGCGTTGATCTCGTTTGGTGAGATTGCAGCCTCGGGACTGGCCGGAGAGATGGATTTGGCGTTGGCCCGGGGCGGCGTCGCAAGGCCGATGCTTAGGCCACCTGCGATGGATAGGCCTGCGGTGATAATGAGGCGTCGACTTGGCCTGACATTCGCGCGCTCCATGGCCTTCACGCCTTCCTGCCGAGCGCGAGCGCTGCGGCGCGATGAACGGCCTTCTTGATGCGTGGGTAGGTTCCACACCGGCAGATGTTGGTCAGGCTTCGGTCGATATCGGCGTCGGTCGGATCGGGGTGGGTCTTCAGAAAGGCCGCCGCCGCCATAATCTGTCCGGACTGGCAATAGCCGCACTGGGGCACGTCTTCGGCGAGCCAGGCTTTCTGAACGGGATGGCTGGCGTCAGGCGACAAGCCCTCGATCGTGGTGATCTCCTTGCCGACCACGCCGCCGACGGGCAGGACGCATGTTCGCTGCGCAACGCCGTTGATATGGACCGTGCATGCGCCGCATTGGGCGATGCCGCAGCCAAACTTTGTACCGGTCAGGCCAAGCTCGTCGCGCAGGACCCAAAGCAGCGGCGTCTCAGGTTCAATGTCGAGCTGATGCGGCTTACCGTTGACCAAGATCGTGATCAATCGAACCTCCCACGACGCCCGCCCGTCCAGCCAAATGGGGCGGCTTGCCGACGATCTAGAACCGGGGATGTCGCCTTTACAAGCGGCGCCATGGCCTCACCGGGGCTTTCTGAACCGCAGTAGAAACTGGTCGGTCTTGCCAAGGATCGCCGGCTCCAAGACCATTTTGTCGTGAGCATCGTCAGAATTGGCCAGGATCGAGCTTTCAGCGTCCAAAACGAAACCTGCCGCTTCGACTTCAGCCTTCACCGTCGCAGGGTCGATACGGTGCAGGCGATTGGTCGCCTGATTGACGTCAGAACCCGTCGCCGCCACGTGATCCAGCACGACGAACACCCCGCCCGGCTTCAGAGCTGCAAAGACTTTTCGGTTGAACGCCGCGACGTCAGCCGGGCCCATGAACTTCACATGCAAATCGTGGTAATTCTGGCGGATGAAAACCGCGTCCAACCCATTTGGCAAAACCATGGCGTCAATGGCGGGCGTGGAAATCTCCACATTGGCGTAGGCAGGCGACTTGGATCGCTTTTCGATCATGCCGCGTAATTCAGGATGAACCTTGATGATCTCCTCGGGGTCCACAGCATAGACCTTCCCCTCGGGACCGACCGCAGCGGCCAGCGCAGTTGTAAAGCGGCCGGCGAATATGTCTGCGAGGCGATCTCCCTTCTTTACGCCTATGAATTTCAGCACCTGCGGCCCCTTGAGGGCCGGGTTGCTGATCGCATCGCCACGCGCCTCGTCGGTCGGCGAGCGGATGTCGAATTTCGGGGGTTGGGCCAGCGCGCCGCCAGCTGCAAACAACACCAGCGCCGTGGCCATCGCCAAGGCCTCAAACCGCTTCATGACATCTTCCCCCGAATATTGCTCGACCTCGCCAGACCTTCACGGCGTCCCCCGAAAGGCTTCAGATCGCCCCAACAGCATGACCCCTTCTGGCTGGGGGCGCCTAGTCCTTGTCGCATGAAGTCTCGGCTGCCACATGACGGGTTTGCTGCAGCACGATAGAACCCTGCCTATGGCACTCGACGTCTTTCTCAACACCTTCGCGGGCAATCCGCTCGACCGCGCCAGCGACCGCCGCTCAAAGCCGGAATGGATCGCCAAACAGCTCTCTTCGTCGGAATCGCTGGGCCTTGCGATGTGGAACGGTCGCCCGCTGGTGGAGCCAGCCAAGGATGGCGGCCTTCAGATCGCCTACCTGCCAGCCAAGCTGGTTGGCGAGCTTGCCGGCGGGGCCGAGCGTCTCTTGTTCATGGGCCTTTGGAAGGGCTCGGCGGTTTTCGCGGTGGATTTGGAAGATGCTGCAGACCCAGGGGCGGGCCCGCTGGAGGGGATGGGCAAGTTTGAAGAGCTCCGGGCCATCGCACTGAAGGTTCCGGGGCCTGACGCTGCGATTTTGGCCACGGCCAAGCAAATGTTCGAATGGCGCCGCCGCCATAAGCACTGCGCCGTCTGCGGCCAGGCCACTGAAGCCATGGAGGGCGGCTGGAAGCGGCAATGCCCGGCCTGTGGGGCCGAGCATTTCCCGCGCACCGACCCTGTCGTGATCATGCTCCCCTTTCACGGCGATCGGTGCATGCTTGGACGCCAGGAACATTGGCCGCCGGGGATGTTCTCGGCCCTGGCAGGGTTCCTTGAACCCGGCGAGAGCATCGAAGAAGCCTGCGCACGTGAACTCAATGAGGAAGCTGGCCTCAGAACCCGAAAGGTTCGTTACCATTCGACGCAACCGTGGCCTTACCCGTCATCTCTTATGATCGGACTGATCGCCGAGGTCGAAGACGACGAAGGCGCGCCAGATCAGACGGAGCTGTCGGAGATCAGATGGTTCACGCGCAACCAAGCGCGCGACCTCATTGCGGGAAAACTGGATGGGACTTTTGCGCCCCAGCGCTTGGCGATCGCCCACCAACTGATCAAGGCATGGGTAGACGAAGGCTAAGCTGGAGTTAGGCCGAAAACATCAAAGCTCCGGCAAGGCCAGTCCCCTGATCTCGTTAGATTTTCGGGATATCCAGTGCGCTGGTCCCGACGACCCGCCAAGCCTGAAGTCCCTGCATGGCCTGCAGCCCAAGGCCGCCGCCGGACCGGCCATGTTGCTTCACACCGGCTTCGAGCCCTTTCAACGCGCGTCCACGGCGCTATTCTGGGCGCGACGGAGGCCCACCCATGTGCCGAAACATCAAGACCTTGTTCAATTTCGACCCGCCGGCGACGGACGAGGAAATTCGCGCCGCATCCTTGCAGTTCGTACGCAAGCTCTCGGGTTTCAACACCCCATCAAAGGCCAACGAAGCTGTTTTCAACGCAGCGATCGAGGAGGTCTTCATGGCGGGTCGCCAGCTCCTGACCCTGCTCGAAACCCAAGCCCCGCCGCGTGACAGGGACACCGAGGCCCAAAAGGCCAAGATCCGCGCAGCTCAACGCTTCGGCGTGCGTGCGCCCGCCTGAACGGCGAGATGTCTGCGCCCTGGTGAAGCCGCAGGGGTGAGTTCTTGGCTTAAGGGGTGCAGCTTGGAACATTAGGGCGCTTGGAGGCTTAGTTTAGTCAGAGCCGCGTCTTCAGGAGGATGCAGTGAATAAGGCGACCTTTGATTCTCCAGCGCCCTGCGATGTCGCCCTTTGGATCATCAGACATCGCCCCGGCCTCACCGAAAATGCGCTGGCCGAAGCGATGTGGGGTGACAGGCGTCGACAGACCACCGCACATTTGCACGTCGATCTCCTGGAAGAGCAGGGATTGGTGGAGCGGCGTCGGGAAACCCGTCAGGTGATCATCTACCCTGTGAACGGTCGTGATCGAACCTCCCGGGACTCGCAAAGTGACAGCGTGTCTCATAAGTGGACAATCATTTGACGAGAGCTCGCCGATCGGCAGCGACTTCGCCAGGGCCTCGCCCCCTCGGGGATCGAGATTGGTGCGCCTCTACCCGCGAGAGCCTATTTCCACATGATTTCATTGGATAAAAACACCGTCCGCTCGCCCGCGTAGGAATTGTGTAGAAAGACCTGCACGGGCTGGCCGGAAGGAGCCGACCTCGCCAGTTCCTAGCGATTCCGACAACTGGCTGAGGCCAGCCGGCAGGCCGAAACCTGCCGCCAAGGGGAGGCGTCTCAAGCAGCGAGGGCCGTCTCGGCCCTCGCTCGATGAGCCGCAGGACGGTGCGACCAGCGAGCGGCGGCGCATCGCGGTTCAGGTTGAAGCCCTTGCCGTCCTTGTTCCGCCACGCCGCCCCGATGGGTGACCGGATCGCGGTGACGCCTTCGCGGTTGACGCGGTGGAGCCGCTGGGTCGGCCGGAGGTTGGGTGGCTGGCGATTGGGTCTTGGCGCCGGCCGTGGTGGTTCTCCCCAATCCACCGAGGAACCATCCCGCGACTTCTGCGTATTATCAACCATACAGTGTGCTCTATCGTGTTAGACTTTCGTTCGCCGACTGCCGGCCGCGAAGCGTGAACCCTGCAGAGTAAGTGTCACGAACCGTGGACCCCGGCTCCCCGCCGTGCGGCCGCGACCTAGGCGGAGCCTACCCATGACAATCCGGTCCAACCTGCGCCCCTGGGCGATCGTGGCGCCGTGCGCGCTGATCCTCGGGATCGCGGCGCCCGCCTTCTCCGCCGAAATCCTCGGATCGGCCGACGCCTTCGCGGTGCTGGGCGCTTCGGCGGTGACCAATACCGGCGCCACGACCATCTCCGGAGATCTGGGCGTCTACCCGGGCTCCTCGATCACCGGCGCCGGAACCCTCACCTTGGATGGCGCCACCCACCAGACTGACGCCGTCGCGCAGCAGGCGCAGATCGATGCTGCGACCGGGTTCGCCACGCTTGCGATGCTGCCCTCCGCGCGCGACCTGACTGGGCTCGACCTGGGCTCGCTTGGCGTGCTAACGCCGGGCGTCTACACCTTCGCCTCGTCCGCCCAGCTCACAGGGGCCCTCGTCCTCAACTTCGCCAGCGACCCGGGCGGGTCGTTCATCTTCCAGATCGGCTCGACCTTGACGACCGCGAGCGGATCGTCGGTCTCCGTGCTGAATGGCGGTCCGGGCAGCGGACTCTTCTGGGAGGTTGGCAGCTCAGCGACACTGGGCACAGGCACGGCCTTCACCGGGAACATCCTGGCCGATCAGAGCATCTCCTTGAACACGGGCGCGACGATCCTCTGCGGTCGGGCCATCGCGCTCAACGCCGCCGTGACGATGGACAACAACACCATTTCCTCGAACTGCGCCGGCGACGGGGCCCTCGCGTCCGGGGCCACCGACTTCGGCAGCCACGGATTCGCCGGCCTCGGCGAGACGACAGGCGGCGGGATTCCCGAGCCGGCGACCTGGTCGTTGATGGTCGGTGGCTTCGGCCTAGCCGGCGCGGCCCTTCGCCGGCGGGCGAAAGCGATCGCTTAGGGCGGCGTGGGGCCCCGGTGAGCCACCTCCTCAATGGCAGCCTGACAGGCCGCCGAAGGTCTGCGTTCGGCGCGCATCCCGACGGCCACGCTCTACAACGTCGCTGTGGGTCGGAAAAAAGCGTATCCCACAAGTGGACGATCATTTGAGCAAGGCTTTGCGTATCGACCGCTGCATAGCCCTGCGTCGTTGCCTTGGTGGTCGACAGGGGCGCGCGGGAATGTATTGATCCCTTGCAACCTGCGGGGGCTCTCATGGGCAAACTGGCTGCACTTTGCCTGGCCGTTCTAATTGCGTATGCAGGCGCCGCCGCCGCGGGTAGCGATGATTACTACATAAACAGCTCCGGCCATCGGGTGCATCGCCCCGCGCAGTCCAACCACGCGCCAGCCGGCGCCTCCGCAAAATGCCGTGACGGGAACTACAGCTTCAGCGAACATCATCGTGGGACCTGCTCGCATCACGGCGGCGTGGCCTTATGGATCAGATAGCGCCGGGGATCTGGCGCTTAGCCGCGGGTCCGGAACGGGTCGGCTGGGTAGACACCCAGGACTTTGAACTCATCTGAAAAGAACTTGAGCTCATCAAACGCCAAGGCCAGGCCGCGATCTTCGGGCCGGCCGTCGGCTTCGGCGTAGAAGAACGTCGCCGTCCAGGCGCCGTTTTCCATATAGCTTTCGAGCTTTGAGATGTTCACGCCATTGGTCGCAAACCCCCCCATCGCCTTATAAAGCGCAGCTGGCAGGTTCCTCACGCGAAAGACGAAGCTGGTGATGCAGGGCTCGGTGAACGGCGGAGGGGTTGGGGCCTTATCCGCCGTCATGATCAGGAAACGCGTGGTGTTGTGATGCTCGTCTTCGATATCGCGCGCTACGATCTCCAGGCCATAAATCTCCGCCGCGAGCGCCGGTGAGATGGCCGCGCGGCTGAGATCGGGGTTTTGGCTCAGCATCCTGGCCGCGCCGGCGGTGTCTCCCACCGCCTCGGTCTTCAGTTTCATCCGCCGGATCGTCTTGCGGCATTGCGCGAGCGCGATCGACATGCTGGCCACAGTCTTGATGCTTTCCAGCGTCGCGCCAGGGTTGACCATCAGCTGGAAGTGGATGGGCTTGAACCGCTCGCCGATGATCCTCAGGCCTGATGACGGCAGAAGGTGGTGCACGTCAGCGACCCGTCCAGCGACGGAATTCTCGACAGGGATCATTCCAAGCTGACAGTCGCCGGTCTTCACCGCCTCAAACGCATCCTCGAACGTCGCATGAGGAATAGCGTCCAGCGTCGGGAACGCGGCCATGCAGGCCTCGTGACTGTTAGCGCCAAGCTCGCCCTGGAAGGCGATGCGTCCCACGCTCATGATAGCCCTCTCGCAAACGCCCGCGCGCGTTCCAGGTCGGCGGGGTTATCCACCGAGATGGGAGCCTCATCGATGACCGCCGCCCAGATCGACATCCCCAATTCCAATGCGCGCAGCTGCTCAAGGCGTTCGCGTCGCTCCAGCCCAGACGGTGGCGCAGCGGTGAAGCGCCTCAACGCCTCGCGCCGGAACCCGTAAATCCCGTGATGCAGCCAGACCGGCGCGTCTCCATAGAGCACAGAACGCGTAAAATAGAGCGCACGCGCCGTACGCCCGTCGGGCTGCATGGCCGCTACGACCTTGGGAATGTCGGGATTGGACCGTTCGGCTGGGCTGGCCTCGGCCACCATCACGGTCGAAAGGTCGCAGGAGGGTTGATCGTCCAGCAGGCGGGCGACGGCGTTTATGGCGTCTGGCCGAACGAAGGGAATATCGCCCTGCAGGTTGATGACGACGTCATGACGCGCTTGCGGATCGATAACCGACAGGGCGGCCAGAATTCTGTCAGATCCTGAGGCGAGGTCCGGATCGGTCAGAACTGCGCGCCCCCCCGCGGCCTCAACCGCCTCAACGATCGACAGATCTCCTGCAGCCACGGCGACTGGACCAACGCCTGCGGCTTGGGCCTGCCTCAGGACGCGCACAATCATCGGCATGCCGCCGATGTCGGCCAAGGGCTTCCCTGGCAGACGCGTTGCGGCCATACGCGCAGGGATGAGGACGATGGGGTTCATAGTAACGCCTGGGCGGTTGCGCGAGCGCCGGTAGCGTGTAAGAGAGCCGGACGCAACAAGTGGCGGGATTCCCGCGCTTTCGTCGGCGCCATTGGCCGACGATCAGGGGGCTTATTTCGGGACGATGAGCGACAGTCTGACCTTTAACAAATATGCCGGTGCGGTGTTGGCGACCGGTTTCGTCATCGCCCTGCTCGTCAATGTCTCCAGCATGGTGTTCGTGCAGGAAAAGGCGGCCAAACCCGGCTTCAAGGTCGAAGTCACAGAAGAAACAGGCGGCGGGGCGGCCGCGCCCGATGTTCCTCCTGACTGGGGCACGGTGCTGAAGACCGCCGATCCGGTGGCCGGCGAGGCCGTGTTCCAGAAGTGCAAGTCGTGCCACAACGCCGACAACGGCGGCGCCAATGGCACGGGACCGAACCTATGGGGCGTCGTTGGCCGTGCGCCCGGCAGCCATGCCGGGTTCGCCTATTCCGACGGCATGAAGGCGTTCGCCGCGAAACAGCCGATCTGGGATTATGAGCACATCTATGAATTCGTGAAGGGGCCCCAGGCCTACATCAACGGAACCAAGATGACGTTCGTGGGCCTGAAGCAGCCGCAAGATCGCATCAATCTTATCGCCTATCTGCACGGCCAGGGCTCGACGTTGCCGATCCCCGCGCCCAACCCGGCGGCGGCCACGCCAGCCGCTCCGGCGGCGGGTGCTGCGGCTCCCGCAGCCGGCGCCAGCCCCGCCGCGCCGGCTGCAAACGCCAAGCCCGGCGAAAAACCGGCGAGCCCAGGCCCGGCGGCTGCGACCACGACAACGCCTTCTGCAGCAGCTCCGGCCGCCGCCAAACCCGCCGACGCGGCTAAGACGCCGCCCACGAAGTAGGCCTAGTCGGACGCTTCAACTAATTCAGAACCTTTGATCGATTCACTGCCTTCGACACCCTGAGGTGACGGAGGCGAGGATGGCTGCGCGGGAAGTTGGGGTAAAGCGCTACGTGGTTCGGCTGAGCGC